>WNGR01000087.1_pt1 | contig 124862 bp, 116 predicted proteins | sample 5407581 | NCBI WGS metagenome assembly WNGR01 (sample SAMN13153383, study PRJNA577476) | soil metagenome | isolation source: 80 cm soil or saprolite under Garry oak tree replicate 2 | place: USA:California | collected 2016-06-15
TGCTGATCGTCATCCTGTGCATGGTCATCATGTACCTCTGGCCCGGCATGACGCTGTGGCTGCCGAACTATCTGTACGGGGGTTGAGGCGCAGCGGGGAGCGCCGGGCGCTTGTCAGACGGAAATGGTGCCCCTGGCCGGCAATCGCTTAGTACCATAACTATTTGAAAGTGATGCGATTTTTATCATCGATGGCTGCTAGTACCAGCAGAAATACCAGCAAGCTGACGCGCGGTACAAGCTCGCAAAATAAAACGCCAGCTCTCCTGAAGCTAGCGCGACCCATGCCGTCTCGGTCCCCACAAAGCCCCCCGACCGGAATCGAACCCGCTCTGAGTCGAAATCCCGACGGGATCGACCGAACGTAGTATCGCGAGGTGAAGGAGAGGTCTTGTCATGCGTGCCTCCCGACGCCGAGCGAGACACCTACCTCTTGCTCGACGACTTCGGGGGGCGACTGGTTCGCTTGGCGAGAGACGCCGAAAGCATTAATCGCCCCACGCAGATCCAGGATCTGTTGGACGTCCAGTGACGATGGCGTGCAAATGGCCAACAACACGCTGAATAGGGCGCCGCGGATCACGGCCTGCGATACTGGCGCCGGCGTAAACTACTGCGCGCACGCCTCCGCTCGACCGCGTCGATCCTGCTCAACGAGGAGGGCGCGTTCGACGGCGATGGAGTGAAAGCTCACCTCGCCCACGACACGGAGAAAAAAGTGCTGGCGCTGCGACGAGGTAGGTGGCGCTAGCTTGGTAAAGGCGACAGAGCAAATGCGGCATCTACAACCGTTCGGCCTCTTGGGCCGAAGTTGTTGAAATGCTGCATTGGTCTGATCGCCCGCGACAGCCTGCGCAGTCTCCTCCGCCTCGCTGCGCGGTCAGCAGCCTAACTCGCTCTCGTTTCGACCCTCGGCAGCGAAGCGTGATATTCATCCACGCTGTCGAGGTCGATCAGGGTCTTGCCGCCCATCTTGTACGCCCTGATCCTCTCGTGGGCGATCAGTTCATAAGCCTTGGTCTTTCCAAATTTGCCATAGCGGCAACCGTCCTTGAACTCGACGAGCCGGCGCCGCTTGTTGCTATCATTGTCAAGCATGGTTCCTGCACGAGTTTCGATGATCTCCGCCATAATCGGATCAAGCAATACTGAGCGAGATCGGCATTTCCCTGGCACGACCCTGGTGTCTGAGCTGGCTTACCAGGAAGGCGCAGCACTTACTGCTGACTTGTTTCGACGCCATCTGCACGTAGCCCAATTGCCCATGATGCGTTTATCTACATCGCCTACGGCACCAAACAAAGGCTCTCTCATGTCGCCGCTAACTCCTGCGCGCCGTAGCGTACAAATCGGAAGGATCCAAAGCGCTATTGAGACCTAGCACCACAAACTGTGGAACAGGAGGTCGGTGGTTCGAGCCCACCCAACTGTACCAGTAAAATCAAGTGATTAGCGGCGCTCCTCCGAGTTGGCGATCCGTATTAGCTACCAGGTAGCTACCACGGCGATTGCTATCGCTCGCAAACAGGAAATCACCTGTTGAGCGAGGCAGGAGTTCCTTCGCCGTCGCTGAAGCTGGTCGAGGTTCTTCATGGCGCGCGCGCGGTTGCGCTCGAGCGCGGGGCTAGGCTCGTCGGCGTCTACCAATCCCATGCCCTAAGCCGGCACCTTCTTCAGCGCGTTCAGGATCACGCGAAGATCGTCGAAGTGTATGCGGACCAACCGTACCTTGACGGGGCCGCCGGCGAGAACGACGTCCACCTCCGGCTGCTCGGAAGTGAGGATGGCATTATGGACCTCGGCTTCCGGCGTTTCGTTCGCGTATCGCCATTTGGCGCTGCAGTTCGGGCAAAGAGCGAGATGATTCTCCGCGAGTTCCTCAGAAACCGCTCCAAGGACCTCCGGCATTTCGAAGTATGGCGTTCCGTCCGACAGTTTGAACGGCATGGCGTCGTGACAAGCCTGGCAGATCATGTCACCCGCGTCGTTCGTGTAGAGGTCGCGCAGGTATGGTCGAGCGAGCTGCCGGCTCTCCTTGTCGGTCGTTCTGACGCTGCGACTGCGCAATTCGTAGGTCTTCGCCGTCGCATTCTGCGACCGCCCGGCGAGACGTTCGGACCGATGCGCGGGGTTCGGGGCCTCGCGTTCGGGAAACTCGTGCCGAGAGAACGACCCACTCTCGATTCGACGCAGCATTTCGCTTCCGAAACTGGCGAGCGCGTCCGGACTGAGGCGCTCCAAACGGTCCGCGAGCTCCGCCGGCAGGCCGATCGTCTGCGCGGCCGTTCGCCTTTCGAGATGTTCTTGCGATCGCTTCCGCGCGTCGGCTCCGAAATCAACCGCATCGAGCCAGGCGCCATTTCCGGCCGCGGAGAGGCCCTTGGCGAGTTCGGCCGACGTGATCGCGCGTGGTTGGCGCAGCGAGCCGTCCTTCGCGGGTATCCAAGCGGCCCCGCGAAGTGCGAACGCTAGCGTGGACAGTTCCTGGTGAGGCTCGTATTCGCGGTTGGGCGCTTGACGCGCGTACATGGTTCTCTCGCCGACCGAGGCTACGGCCTTCCAGATCATCCTGGACACTTGGGCATCGCCCAACGCGAGAAGGTCGTTGATCTGCGGAATCGTATAGTCGATGTTCGTCTGCGTGCCGGTGGTCCGCGTCCCGCCGAAGCCGCCGAACAACGCGTGCCACCGCGGATGGTCGTGGGGGATACGCCTGGATTGTACCGCAAGAACCTGTTCGGCCCCAAGCGCAGCGAGAAGAGCGACCAATTCCGCTCGCTTCAATTTCGCGTAGCCGCTCCAAAGCGGTTTCTTGTCGCGCCCGGTCACGCGCCCGTCGTAGATCTTCGCGAGCCCGCTTTCCACGAACGGAGAGTCCAGATATACCGATTGCGGCATGCTGAAGCCTTCGCCTCCTTCCGTTCTGACAAATGCCGCATTTTGGAAGATTGCATGGTCCTTGTTCTCAGAAAACCAGTTCAGAAAGCGGCGCATGTGCTGAAGATGGCGCTCCGAGGTCGGTCTGGCTTGGTTGGACGCGTAGTTTGCCTTCAGGATCGACGTAAGATAGTGCCGCTCGTCGATGTCCTCGACACCGACCCGACGCAGAAAATGCTCGACGTCCTTGCCGCGCGCGCGGCCCTCCCGAAGCAACGCCGATCGGACCAGGGCAAGTCCGTGGGATGCCACTTCCTCGTCGAGGTCGGCACCGGCGGGAGCGATCAGGGCGGCCGATGGTTTCACCCGCGAGCCGTCCTCCAACCGGACGAAAGGAAGGTTCGTGAGCGAGGCCAGGCGCCTGTGGTCGTTGGCTGCGGTATCGAGAAGAAGATAGAGCCTCTGCACGCGGTCGTCGGGCAGCGCATCGAACCATGCCTTGACGCGGTCCTTCGTTTCGATCTCGCGGCGGTCCCACGACACGGAGAACGCGCTTTGGAACGCGAGCAGGAATTCGGGGTAAGCCCATTCGCGGAGCTGCAGCGTACCTAGGAAGGCTTCGACGCGGCTGTTGCGCATGCCCCCGGCGATCCAGCGCAATCCCGATTTCCCCTGCAGGACGCTCACTCCTTCGTCGCCCAGAATATCCCGGATGTCCGCCGGTCCCCTGACGGCTTGCCCGGCCGACACGTGACCGGCTCCATGCGCGGGCAGCAAATCGTGCGACTTGAAGGCTTCCACTGCCGAGTCGAGCACAGGCCGCCAATGATCGGGAAGGTCGTCGTTCCCATTTGGAAGAACTTCCATGAAGCCTCGCGTCAGAAAGCCGCGATCGCGAAGCCCTGGCAAGCCGCCGGCCAATAACCCCGCGATCTCCGCGATCAGCCGGCCATTCCACGAGTCTTCCCGCTTGATGTTGGCGCGGTTGTCGGTGAGCTTGAATGGACCGTGCACCTGGAAGTGCAATCCGGTCGCCTCTTCAGTCTCGAAGAAAACTGCAAGCTTCGTCGACGGCAGCTCGGGGACGATCTCGCCGCCGTCATTCAGCCGCATCGCGACGTTCACCGAGTGGGTTCGGCCCTCGTTTACGACCTCGCGCCCCAGGATGATGAAGCGGTCTACCTTGGCCTCACCGACGCTTCTTTTCGTGCGAAGCGTCCTCACGTCTCCGTCGTCTTCGACGACGCAGAAAGCCCCGGACGATCCATGCCTCCAATCGAGACGGCGGATGTTCTTGAGAAAGAGCAGGCTCCGCGCTCCCGATGCGTCAAGAGTGGCGAGCACCTTCGCGACCGTCTCCGTCGCCGTCGCTTCCGGCAAGGGCAGGACAATCCGCGTCCTGTCGTCGTGATAGCGCGCCGGGATGAGTTCGGGAACAACGAGGTCCTCGATGACGAAAGCGACCGGCATGCCCTCTATTCTGCAGTGCACCTCGGGACGCCTGGTGACGACGTAGGCCGACTTGAACCCGATACCGAAGCTTCCGATCTTGTTGGCGTCATCGAGCTTCGTCGTGTTTCCGATGCCGGTGATCCCTTCGATGTCCGCCCTGTCGAACGGCCGGCCGTCGTGTTCGAAGACGATCGCGTCGTCGCTCAGCAAGAAACTCGTCCTGCTCGCGCCGGTATCTTCGGCATTCTGGAGCAGCTCGAAGACGAAGTGTGCCGGATCCGGATACTTCTCGACGGTCGCATTCCAGATGCCGCGATCGAAGCGATTGTCTCGGTTTGCCTCGACCCATCGCCTCCGCGTCCTGCGGAGTTCGGCGAGCCAGCTTCCGAAATCCTGCGTCATCTCAGGCCTCCACTCGAATGATGCCGGCGGCGACCCGTCGGGAGAATATGTCGGCGCGGGCCTCGTCGCGCGCGAGTCTCGCCAGGGCTTCGCTCTGGTCAGTGATCGCTCGGTCGATCTGAGCGACCCGCATCCGCCGGATCCGATCTTCGCTTACCCGGTCTCGCTGCTCTTCCAGAATGCCCATCCGCGCACGGAAGCTCGCCTGCAGGCTGTCCCTCCGGAAGCGAGCGATCTCTGCCGCCTCGGCGACATGCTCGGCGCGTCTGCGCAACCATAGCTCGTGGTGCCATCCGTCGAGTGCATCAAGCGCGGAACCGGGGGGAGGAGCCAGGTCCGGCAGATCGCGAGCCGTCGCCAGCAGGTCCATGAGCGTCCGGGCCAATTCCTCGTCCGCGACGACCGGAACGAGCATTGCGTCCTCCCTCAATCCCGAGAACTGCCATTGGTACAGCGCGAAGGGATGGTCGCCAGGCGACATGCCCGGTGCCAACACGGCAACGGAGACGCGGAGCTCCTCTTCGCCTGCGACGGACCGCGCCGCGGCCTGGGTCAAGGGATGAACGGGAGTGATGAAGGCGAGCGACCGGTCCGCGTTCGCAGCTTCCCGTTCGAACGTCATTCCCAGCGTCGGCTGGTCGCCGCGGAGCCAAGCCTCCCATTCCCGCTCGACGGTGGTCGGCCGCATTCCGCGCGCACGGGGCGGAATGAGGCGGCGACGAGCTTCGGCCGATAGCCGGAGTGTCTTGGCCGCGCCCTGCCCGAGAATTGGATTCCGGCCCACGTCGAGCACGCGTTCCAGATGGAGCCCGACCAGCCTCTCCAAAGCCGAAGGTTCGAGCCACCTGCTCGAGGCCTTGGCGATATCGTCGTCGATCCGGCTGCGGGTGATGCGCACGCCGAAGAGTTCGGCCTCTCGCTCCTCCAACGCCTCGCTTTCGGCGATGACGCGGATTTCATTGTCGGCCAACTGCTGGAGTCGCTCGTTGCGCTCCTGGTCGGTTAGCGAGAAATCCTCGGCAACCTCCTGCAAGCGGGTTGCGATATTCCCCAGAATCGCCTCGCTGCCGCCGATCGACCGCTCGAAGATCCCGATCCTCGTCAGGCATCGGCTGTAGATGTCGAAATCGACGGTGCCCGGCGTGACGAAGTTGTATATCGCGATCGTCTCGCTCCTCTGTCCGTACCGATCGATACGGCCAATGCGCTGCTCGATCCGCATCGGATTCCACGGAATGTCGAAGTTGACGATCGCGTCGCAGAACTGGAAGTCCAAACCTTCGGAACCAACTTCCGAAGACAGAAGGACGTCGATCGCATCTTCATGCTGGGAAGGAAGCGCGAACGTTCGCCGAAGTTGACGGCGCCGCTCCTCGTCGACGTTTCCGTGGATCATGCCGACGCGGACCCCGCGGTCCCTCAACGCAGCATGGACGTAGTCCAGAGTGTGCCGGAAGGCGCTGAACACGAGAAGCCTTCGGTTCGCCATGCTGCCTTTCTGCCCGATGATCCCGAGCAGCCGCTCGAGCTTCGGATCCTCCGGGGGAAGAGCCCTTGCGAGTTCGAGCGCCGATGCGACCTGTGAACGAAGCTCCTCGATGCCGGCTTCGTCCATTTCGTCTTCGCCGTCGCCGAGCTCGGCGCGCTCGATGTCGGACAGATTGCGGGTCAGAATCGCCTCGAGAAGAGGAACGAGGCCATGCAGCGAGCTGGCCGTCTGGCGCCTGATCGTGGTCATCAAGAATCCGAGCGGACCGGTGCCGTGTGTGCGCATGTACACCTTGCGCTGCACGTCAAGCAGAGTGTCGTGAACGGTCTGCTGGGCCTGCGTGAAGGGTACCGCTACAGTCTGCGGCTTGCGGGTCGTGAAACTCCCGATGTCCCGGCGCCGCGTCCTGCTGATCAGGGAGGAGAAGCTATGCAGAAGCTCGGTCCGATACACGAGGCGGACTCGAGCCTCTTCATCGGTCGCCCGACGGATCGCCGAGACTAGCGCCCGATACTCGGGGGACGGCGAAAGCATAGCTTGGCCCCAGTCCGTCGCCGCGGCATCGCCAAGCCGCTCCAGTGCCACTTCCCGCCAATCCTCGCGCCCGCTCCTAATCGCCGCAACGGCCGCGTTAATCGCCGGGTTGGGCGCCGCCATCCGCTCGAACGTCGGCTTGTCGATGACCAGATCAGGGCGCAACAGGTTGAGCAGCGAAAACAGGTCGTCGGTTCCGAGCTGGACGGGCGTCGCGGTGACGAGCACGACCGCCTCCGCGTTGTCGGCCAGCAGCTTGAGCCCCCGGTGGAGGTTAGTCTCCGTGTTGCGGGCGTTGTGCGCCTCGTCGACGATTAGCAGATCGAAACGTGGCGGCGTATCCAGGCTCGCCAGTCCCTTGGATCGGCCCCCCTTCTTGATCGGGAAGCCGTTGATCAGGTTATCGTTGACCAGCGAGAACGGGAGGATCGCGCGGCCGTACCGGTCGGGCCATTCACCGTCCAGGTCCGTTTGATCGAGGCAATAGCGCACCTCAGTGCTGGATAGCGCGACAAACTCTTCGTCGAACCGGCGCATCTCGCGGTGCCACTTCTCCTCCATGACAAGCGCCTTCGAACAGACGATCAGCACCGAGCGAAGCGGCCTCCGCGCCTGAAGCTCCCGCAGCAGCAGGCCGGCTTCGATCGTCTTTCCAACGCCAACCTCGTCGGCCACGAGAAGACGCGGCCGATCGGAACGGATGAACTTCAGCACCGGGCGGAACTGGTACGGAATGAAATCAATCCGGCCGGCCTGCAGGGAGTAGAGGTTCTCCAGGCTGGGAGCGACGAGCTGGAGGGCCGTGAGACGGGCGTTGAATTCCTCGAGCGTCGCGCCGACGCTGACCGGAACAGGGCTCGCCGGCATGATCTGGCTCGCGTACAGGGTCTGGATGCGCCCGTCGATGAACACGCCGTATCGCGTTTCGCGGTTGCTGGTCGTGGTCGAAGTGACGACGCCGATCCGCGCAGGGTCCGACCTGAGCGCGACCGTCTCTCCGATGGAGAACCGCGACCTGTCGCTCTCGTCCGCGTCCGCCATGCGTTCGGCGATCATGTGACGTACCTTCCGCTCGAGCGCGTCGACGTCGATCCCGTTCTCCAAGGCGACGCGCACGATCTCGTCGTCACTCGCTTCAAGAATGGTTTCGGCAATCAGGGCAAGCGCCCTCTCGTTGATGGGAGTCGCAGTCATATTTTCCACCCTGAAGCAAAGGCCGCCTTCAGATGTCGGAACATCCGCCTTCGGACTGTATCGAAACCGGTTGCATCCACGCCGATCGCGGATTGAATCTCGTCGCGGTCGCGGTCGACGAGCAAGTGCTCGAACATCTGCCTCGCCAGCTCGTCCTCGGCGATCGACCGCCGCATCTTCGCGACCATGTCGTTGATCTCGTGGTCGGGCTCGATCGTGCAGCCCTCCACGATCTTGCTGGCATGGTCTTCCGAGAGGGGCTCGCGGTGGTTTTCCTTCCGCCACTGGTCGGCGATGCTTCGCATAACGCCGTTGATGAACGCAACCCGGTCCAGGTCGCACGGCCATGGCCGCCTGCTCGAAAGGATCCTCTCGATCGCCTCGTTGACGAGGTCGTCGGGGCTCCGTCTCGGCAGACCCCTAAGCCAGTTGCGCGCGAGCAGGGACAGCCGAACGATGTCGGCACGGCTTAGCCGATCCAACGCGCGCCGAACTTCGTCCGGCGAGAGGTAGGGTTCTTCCTGATCCACCGTTTCCGCCACTCCTTGTAATAGCCTGCGCGCGGCGGAGACATTTTGGGAAGAGGGCGCCAAATTTTTTTCGAACGTGTTTTCCGGCGTTCAAGGCATGGCATTTATTTGGAATCGTTGGTTTTTTCCGCTGTAACCGCGGTAGCCATGCGGGCTCGAAAGTCGCCGAGTCTCGCGGCCACGATAATGGGACGGATTCGAAGGCCGACCGACGGCTCGTCATCGTCAACAGGGCGGCGGCGCTTTCGCCGCCGAACATGTGTCACGGCGAAACTGATGAGGCTTTCGTCGGCGTCATAGATGCCAAGCACCTTTGAGATCGCGGACTTCAATGCCTCTGCCGCATGCTCTGCCTTGCCCATCAGGTATTCGACGATCCGTCGCGGGTCGAACGCGCTCGCGGGCGCAATTTTGAGCTTCGCTGCCTCAAGGATATCCGGCATAGGTGTAGGAAGACGCCCCATCCAGTGGCTCGGTCTAAAGCGCGCCGTGCAGCTGACTGCACGGCGCCTAACTGCTCGGGGTCGAGACTGCTGTCGTCGGCTTTTGCCACTAGGGCTTTTTCCTGCTGCGTAGATAACCCAGAAACTTAACAAGCTCGGCCTCTTCCTCGCCCGTCAAATTATGCTCGGCGAATGTTGCAACGCGCCCGTGCCGCCCTTCGGCGGTGCTGCGGGATCGTGTAGGCGCAACAAAGCCTGCGCGTTCCATTAAGTTCTCGTAGCTAACCGCGTATAGCTCGGCGAGTGCGTGCAGAATATTCGGACTTGGTCTTTTGATTTGATCGTTTTCGATCTGGCTTAGGTAAGCGTTCGAAACAATTTTGTTGGTCGCTCTCTCGACATCGCGCTGAGAGAGCTGGCGATCTTCACGGATTGAGGCGAGAAATTGTCCAAGCGTGAGCTTGATCTCCGCTCCCACGCTTTTCTTGGCCATGACATTACTCCTCCAAAGTCGTTGATTCACCTCACATATTTAGTCTCATCTGATAAGAATGTCAAGCGTGCCCAGTAAATGCTTGACAAACCTAGCATGCCACCCTATCTTATCATCATCGCTTCGGTATGGGCCGGGGAATTCAAAAAGGTGAAGCAGATGGAAAATGTGGTTACGGGCGGCCAGGGCCGCGATGACAATGTCAAGGGCCAAGGCGGGCGCGAGCCCGACTCCGGGGGCCATTTCTTCACCACGGTCAACGGAGTGACCGTGAAGTTCGCGGAGGCCATGCCGAAGGGGGAACACGTTCTCGACAAGGCGGATTTGAAGCCGGCCAGCGACTATGTGCTGATCCAGCTTATGGCACACAGCAGCCGCTCGGTGGGACTCGACGAGGCGGTGGACTTGCGGGCAGAAGGAACCGAAGTGTTTCGCGCCTTCAAGAGCGATCGCATCTTCCGCTTCACCAATAACGGACACGGCTTCGAGTGGGGCGAGGACAAGATCCCCGAGCCCGAACTGCGCACCATCTGCCACGTCCGCGAGGACGAGGTTCTGGTCCTGGAGCTCGATGGCACCGACATCGACCTGAAGCCGAATGACGTTCTCGACCTTGTTTAGTCCGGGACCGAGCACTTGCACACCGAGAAACGCCTCATCACGGTCTTCTATGAGAACGAGCCACGCGAAATCGCGCGCGGCACCTACACCACCGAGCAGCTCAAGCAGAAGTTCGGCGTGCAGGAGGGCTACGTCCTCGAATTCATCGACGAGGAGGGGCAGCTCACGCCGCTCAAGCCCGGCGCGAAACTCAAGGTGAAAGAGGGAATGAAGTTCTTTGAGCAGGTTCCCTGCGGAGGCTCTTCGTGAGCGACGTCGCCAGCAAAGAGTTCGCCAATCTCAAAGTCATGCACGCTGACGCCGTCCTCCTCAAGGAGGGCGGCCAGCCCGTGGCCCTGCTGCCGGGCTTCGGGTTCACCGCTGGCGATCAGCCGTTCAAGATGGACCTGTTACTGGTGCCCTTCGCGCATTCCGGCTACGTCACGCGCCTTTTCTTCGAGCGCCAAATTCAAGGCCGCGCGGGCAACTGGAATCAGCACCGCATAGTCGAGCGCAATTGGTGGGCGCCGTCATGGAACCACGTACCGGCCTCGATGCGCTGGACCCAAATGCTATCCGCTCACCTGCGAGCCGTCGCATGAAAATTCGCTTCAAAGTCACGAGTGCCTTGCTCACCACGATCCGCATTGATTTGCGGCGACCGCACCCGTTCGCCCACGAACGCGTTGGCTTTATTGCCGCAGGATTGGCTGCGGCGCACGACGAACTTTTCATTTTAGCCCGGGAATACCGTCCTCTACGCGATGACGAATATCTTCCCGATCCTCGCGTCGGCGCGATGATGAGCGCGGAAGCTATTCGCCGCGCACGCCAATGGGCGATGGATGACCGCGTCGCTATCTTCCACGTGCACACGCATGGCGGCCGGGGCATCCCGAGCTTCAGCGGCATCGATATTCGTGAGAACGGCAAGTTCGTTCCGAATTTCGTTTCGGTTGCCCCGCACAGCGTGCACGGCGCCATCGTACTCAGCGACAAGTCTGCGTTCGGCCAAGTGTGGATCGACCGTACGTCTCCCCAGCCCTTTATTGCCAAATTCAGTGAGGTTGGCATGCCGCTTCGCAGTTGGAGCACAACATGAGCCGTCTTGACCGCCAAAGCTTCCTTGGTCCCCAAAGCGATGCCGTTCTGGATGCCGCCACGATCGGGATCGTCGGGCTCGGCGGCGGGGGTTCTCACATCGCGCAGCAGACCGCACATATGGGCGTCGGCGGTTATGTAAATGCTGATCCGGACGTTATGGAAGATACCAACACCAACCGATTAATTGGCGGTACGCTGGCAGACGTTGCGGTGAGCCTTCCAAAGGTTACCATTGCCGAGCGACTAATCCGCGGCTTGCAGCCAAACGCTCGCATCCTCTCGATTCAGAAAGATTGGCACGCTGCGGTCGATGACCTCAAGCTGTGTGATGTCATCTTGGGAGCGGTCGATGGTTTCAAGGAGCGAGAGCAGCTTGAACGCTTCGCTCGCAAGCACTTGATCCCTTACATCGACATTGGGATGGATGTTCACGATCTCGGCAAAAAGGGCTTTCTGGTTAGCGGTCAGGTGATCCTGTCCATGCCGGGCGCGCCCTGCATGCGTTGCTGCGGTTTCATTACCGATGAACGACTGGAGCAGGAAGCCAAGCGGTACGGCGCAGCAGGCTCGCGCCCGCAAGTGGTGTGGTCAAACGGCGTGCTGGCATCCACGGCGGTTGGCCTGCTCACGCAGATACTAACGCCTTGGTATCCGAACCCCCCAACCTTCGTCTTCCTTGACTATGACGGCAACAAGGGAACCATCATCCGTAATCAGCGCATGGAGCTGCTGAAGAACCATGTATGCCCGCATCATCCGCCCGACGAAACCGGCGACCCGCTCTTCGACATCCGCGAGCAGAGTTTTGCCTCGCGGCCCACGATCTTGCCGTCCCGGATTGCGCCCTGGTACCGCCGGATGTGGAATCGCCTCCGTACGAGGCCAGATTGACCACGGTGCGCGAAACAGAACAATTCCAGCGCAAGTGGCCGATTTCGTCCACATTTAAGCTTATGAATCTACGTGGCTATTCACCTCTGTGGACGACTTCAAAATCGGCCTTTGTAAAATCGTCCGCCCACCCTTACGGTGGCTTGCCCGACATTTTCTTCTGTCACGCGAGTCACATGACCCCCGAGAACAACAAAAAGACTGACATCGAAGCCGATTTCCTCCAACTCGCTCGCGTTGCGTTGTCCGGCCGTCCTCAAGACGTGCAGGTTATCCTACGCCGTGCCGCCAAGCGTTATCACGCTTTCGTGCCGCAATTTGCGGACGCGTTAACCGCGCTCTTGCATGAACTACCGTCACATGCTTCGCCCCTGCGGCAGCAAGCTGAAGTGCCGCTCCCCGTCGATATCGACTCGCGACTGCATCTTATGCGCGTCGAGGCAGAGCCATTCCTCGAACATGAGCCGGTCTTCGCGCCGGGCCTTGCAACTTCATTGCAGCAAATTGTCGAGGAACGTCGGAATCCGCAGGCGCTTGTCCGCGCCGGGCTCGATCCTATGCGGGCCGCGCTCTTTGTGGGCCCGCCCGGGGTCGGCAAGACAATGGCCGCGCGATGGTTAGCAAGGGAGCTGAAACGTCCACTCCTCATTCTCGACCTTGCCGCCGTCATGAGCAGCTTGCTTGGTCGAACCGGTAGCAACCTCCGTCATGTGCTTGAATATGCCAAGACCATTGATTGCATTCTGTTGCTGGACGAACTCGACGCGATCGCCAAGCGCCGCGACGATCATGGCGAGATTGGCGAACTGAAACGGCTTGTAACCGTGCTCATTCAGCAAATTGACGACTGGCCATCTTCCGGCGTTCTGCTCGCTGCAACTAATCACCCGGACCTTCTTGACCCGGCGATCTGGCGCCGGTTCGAGCTGCACATTGAATTTCCGCTTCCCGATCAGGATGCCATTCAGAGCTTTATCGAAGGACGCCTCGGGCCGTATTTTCCTGCGACCAAGGCCTGGAGCGGCCTGCTAGCCCTCGCGTTCGCTGGGCGGTCCTTCAGCGACATCGAACGCGATTTGTCGACGGCGCGTCGTGGAGCGGCTTTAGGCGATGCGCCGCTCGAGGAACACCTTGCCGGTCTTTTGACGAACAAATCTCTTCCGAAGACGAGGCGCATTCATCTTGCCGCGGCCATCGTGAATCAAGGGCTTTTGTCACAACGTAAGGCCCGCGAACTAACGGGTATTGCCCGTGACACCATTCGTGTTCGTGCCGCGCGTAAGCGCGTGCCGACGCGCACTAAAAAGAGAGATTCATCATGACTAAACGCAACTTCCTTTTAGGCAAGGGCGAGCGGCTTGTTGAAGATGTCGCCGGCGTGCGTGGCGGCGGGCCGAAAAGCCACCCTTATACGTTCAAGGAAGCCAGAGAGCGCATCGCGCCCATGCTGGCGCGCGTGGTGAGAGGTATCGACCAGTTACCCGATGCCGCCTGCCCAAACGACCGCGCCGTTGCGACGATCACCCTCAATCCTGAGTATATTGCCAAGTCGTACTTCCCTGAAAAACTGTTTGAATCGGTTGGCTTGGAGCCGGTTGGTAGCCGCCCGCGGCGGATCACACCGGAAAAGCGCTCCAAGGGCCGCGAACCCGAAGAGACGATCACGACTGAGTTGTTCGTGATGGGTCCGCGGTCAGCCTTTCGTGCCTGGCGCTCTTCGCTGCCGAATTTGCGCGAGGACGCGGTCACCGCCAGCGACCTGCCCACGATTGAGGAGGTCGCGGCACCGACTGCCCGCGATAAGATCAAAGGTCGGCTCCCGAAAAAGGGGAATGTCGTCCTTGAAGCTGTTCTTCACAGCGATGGCGGAAGCGGTGCGAATAGCGTCGTCACGCAATTCAAACACTACCTTGGCGAAATCGGGATTGATCAACCGCTGGACCGCCGCTTCGCCGCAGGTGGACTGTGCTTTGTGGAATTGGAGGCTCCAGTCGAACTAGCCGACCGCATCGCGACATTCACTCCCGTGCGGGCCTTGCGGCAAATGCCAACACTGCGAATTTTGCGTCCAAGCTTCCGATCCTCACGCGTACCCATGGAAGCCATCCAATTACCCGATGCTGGCCCGATCGATCCGAAGATCCGAGTCGCGATTTTTGACGGCGGATTTCCGAAGGGGCATCCGATCAGCAAATGGGTTAAAGCTATCGAACCAACGGGCATCGGAAGCCCCCTGGATGACTTTCAGAAGCACGGTGTTGGCGTGTCATCCGCCTTCCTGTTCGGCCACATCGATCCGACCAAGCCGCTCCAGCGCCCCTATGCATCGGCCGATCATTACCGGGTTCTCGACAGGGCAGCGCTGGGCCAAAATCCTCACGAACTTTACGAAGTGCTTGGCCGTATCGATCAGGTTTTGGTCGAGAAGGATTATCAGTTTGTTAATTTAAGTATCGGCCCGCTTCTCCCGGTGGAGGATGATGATGTGCATGCGTGGACGGCCGTTATCGATGATCGTCTTTCGCGCGGTACGACACTTGCGACTATCGCCGTCGGCAATGGGGGCGACGGATCTGCCAAGGATGGCTTGAACCGGATCCAGGTGCCAGCCGACTGCGTGAACGCCCTTGCGGTGGGAGCCTGCGATAGCCACGAGACACCCTGGCAGCGGTGCACGTATAGCTCGGTTGGCCCCGGCCGCAGTCCCGGCGTCGTCAAGCCGGACTTTGTTGAGTTCGGCGGCTGTCTACAGCGGCCTTTCATCGTTCTCAACGAAGGCAAAGCGTTTGGGCTCGAAGCGACCGAAGGGACCTCTTTCTCCGCGCCGTCCGTGCTGCGCCTCGGCGCAGGGCTGCGCGCGCATTTCGGTGACACGTTAAGCATACTGGCGATAAGGTCACTCCTGGTCCACACGACAGAAGCGTCTGCCTTTCCCTGCGAAGAAATAGGGCGTGGTCGCGTCGCCCGTTCGGTGCAGGACATCGTTCTTTGCGACGATGACACCGTGCGGGTTGTTTACCAGGGCACCATCGCACCGACGCGCTATATTCGAGCGCCCATTCCGATTCCGTCGGGCACCATTCCCGGCAAGGTCACCATCACCGCAACGCTGTGCTATCCGACCGGCGTTGATCCGCACCACCCCGGCAACTATACGCGCGCCGGCCTTGAGCCAACTTTTAGGCCGCATGATCAGAAGCGCAAAGACCCCAAACAGGTGCACGCTGATAGCAAGAGTTTCTTTGGCAAGACACAAAGCGGCTTGATGGAAGACGAACTACGCCGTGACGCGTGGAAATGGGAAAACTGCCTGCACACGCGCGTTTCATTTCTCGGAAAGACCCTTCGTAATCCCGTACTCGATATTCACTATAACGCGCGCCAGGACGGCCGTAATTTTGCGCCGAAAGAAGAGTTGCCTTACGCCCTTGTTATCAGTGTCCACGCGAAGCATCTTGGCGATCTCTACGACAAGGTGGTGCGGAAATACGCCCGGCAGCTCGAAGCCCTGCGTCCTGTTGTCGAAATCCCGATTGATGTGTAGGCCGTGTGTGATCCCCTATTCGCTAAGGTCAATGCCTTCAGCGAGGCCGGTATCTGGCGCACTGTAACCCTGCGGCGTAAATGGCATGCGCGGTGGTGCCGTACGCCACATCAGCTCAACTTCATCGGCAGTTAGGCCATAGGCCTGATTTACCAAATCGGACAAGCGGCGCTCCGAAGCGAGCACCTCCAAACGCATGTTTCTCGCCGGCTCAACCGTAGTGGCATATTCGCGCTTCAGTTCCGCAAGCTGAGCAACAGACAGCTTCCGTTTTTTCGGTATGAAGTCCCGAACGGCGCTTAAAAAGCGATCCGCATCGAGCAACGAAGCCGACAGAAGCGCTGGCTTCAATCCTTTCAGCTCAAACTCGAGCCTGAGCCACTCAGCCAAATTGTGGTCCGCGACCTGGTACTGCTCCACCAGAGTGGATGAACGTGCGACAAGGGTGCCGACCTCTTCCCGCGCAGCTTCATCCAGTGGCGCGACAGGATAGGATTCCATGAAGGACGTAAAGAACCGCAAGGCTTCGTCTTTTCCATGCTGGGCTTTCCTCCAAGCGTACCACCAGCCGATCGGCGCGTTGAGCGATGCTGCGACATCGGGTGCAGCGGATGGCAGAAAATAGCAGGTGTTGTTCGTAAAGCGTCCACGTGTGTCTACGAGGAACGATGGCGTCCACGCTATATCAACGTATAGCGTCTTCGGAGCATCAAACGACGCGTAATAGGCACAGGGCCGCAATTCCCACCAATACCGGCCTTGATCTTCACGGTGGCGCAGCCCTTTTGGGCGACCGCCTCGGGGGTCGGGAATCTCTTCGAAAACCTTGAAATGGCGGTACAGTGCGGGATATGTCGCCTCAAAAATCCGTTCCGCTGATGGTTCGTCGGGCGCGCTCGCCCAGGGCCAGGGATGATCGCTGCTCGATTTCATCACGATCATGAAGAGACCGGTATCCGGGCAAGACCAACGCGAGATGTCTTGGCCGCGCAAGTACGGCCGGAACAGGCTGGTGGACTCTGGGGACGCGCTGATAAGTCGGTCACGTGTGGGCGCATCAACGATAAAGGCTTCGTTGTAACCGGTCTTGATACCGTAGAGAGGATCGGCGCCTATGACTGCCTTCAGTGGCTGCCCGCGCTCCCTGACTTTGTTCAGTAGCGCAATGCCTTCGGGCCGGTCGAGGACCCACGTGTCGCGCGTGAAGTGAAGCCGCGGTAGAAGGAAATTGTACGCAGGGTTTGCGACGGCTTGCTCAAGGTTTTTGTCCGGGACGTCGTCACGCGGCATCGAACACACCACGGTGTTCTCCGGTGGTAAGGCTTTAGTCGGCTTTTGGAGGACGAGTACCGAGGGGAATACGTCGGCATCGGGAAAGAATTTCTTGGCGTGGCCAAAATCGGCAACGAATTCGACCCAAGCCTTTGTTTCAAACATTGTGCGCAGCCGTTCCGCATAATCGGCACGCATCCATTTGTTCGTTACGACATACGACAGCCGCCCGCCGGGCTTAAGAAGCTTCAGGCCTTGTTCGTAGAAGTAAACGTACAGGTCAGCTTGGCCGGCAAAGGTCTCGTAAAATTCTTCGAGAGCGGCCTTATACGGGCGGATTAGCTCTTGTCTTACATACGGTGGGTTGCCGATCACCGCGTGAAAGCCACCCCGGAGATCCAGGCTCTCCCATTGTGTCCAGACACCAGGAAACGCGACTTGCCAGTTGTGAAAGGCTTCCTTGAGGACCAGTGCTCGCGCGCGCAACAAAATACCCGCAAACCGGCTTGCATTGGCCTTCCCCGAGGTGGGAATCTGATCAAGCACGTCTCTTGATTGAGCAGTTCCGCCATTTTCCAGCGGCGGGCCAAGCGTGAGGCGCCCGCGCGCAATGTCGAAGGGGTCTCCATACTGGCCATCAAGCCAGCTCTTTACGGATGTTTCGTCGGCCTTGTCGAGCTTCAGCCAGTCGAGCGCATAAAGCAGCTTCACGAAGCTGTTGAACGGACGCGTCTCGCTTTCGATGCCATCGAATAGCGTCTTTGATTGATGCACTTCCGCAATATCAATGTCGTTCACGCGCTCCAGCTTCTGCATCGCGAGCGCTTGAGCCATGGCCTTTTGGATAGGCTCATTTATCAGAAGCTGACCACCCCAACCCGTAAGGCGATCCATCGCCTCCCTTATCCAAAAACCGAACAAAGAGTTGCCGCAACGAAGATGATGGTCAAGAAATGAAAGTGGTGCGCCTACTGTGAAGGTATGAAGCCACAGGGCAACTTTCGCCAACTCTACGGCCATCGGATTCTTATCGACACCGTAAATGCAGCGCTTGAGGATTGTTCGCCTCACAATGTGCCGGTCGTCGAGATGCTCAACCACGAAGGGCCACTTATGAAGAGTTGCTTGACGGATGATATCGACACGTGTCTGTTCGATGCTCGAGACGACCGGTGACCGATAAGGCTTGTCGCTCCAATCAACAATTAATTCAGCTTCCGCAATGGCAGCGAGAGCCTTGTCGGCGAGGTAGTCCACGAGGTTGACGAGGAAGTGACCCGAACCCATCGCGGGATCGCAAATACGCAGTTCAAGAATTTGAAGGGCGGGATCAAAGCCCTGGAGAAGTGCAAGTCGGCTATCGATGGGCCGCTTGTCCTTTGCAAGCTTGGCCGCCTCCGCCCTAAACGTCTCGAGACGCTCCTCAACAAACGGGCCGACTGATTTTTCAATGATAAGTGAAACGAGGCTATCGGGTGTGTAGTAGCTGCCGGATTCGTGCCGTGCGGTGTCGTCGGCATCAATGACTACGGTGTCATTCGGGGGATCGTATCTAAGTCCGTATTCGAGGGTGCGTTCGTAGATCGTACCGAGCTGCTGAACGCCCAGATCACGATAGTTTATGTAGCGAAATACTCCGGGCGCTTCTTCGCGGTGCGAAAGTTTGAAGATCAGGTGCGCGATAACGGCGTCGGGAAGTTCGATCTCGGCGAGTAGCGAAGCACTGTCCCGGGCAAACAAACCACCATTATAGGGCGGTATGCCAAGTGCATCATCGCCTTCCGAGATTGCTCTGAATACTGCCGTCAGTTTGGGCCAGAACGTGGCAATGGTGGAGGAGAAGACCAGCCCTCTGGCCAAACGATCGGCAATCTCACCGCGCATGTTCGTTAGCGAGTAGGATTTATAAGGCTCTTGCCTGTCGGGGAGAAGCTCGCGGTCCTCCGCGTACACCACGAAAAGAAGCCGATAAAGAAGTATGAGGGAACTCTGACGTACGCTCTCAAGATAGGGCCCGTCGATTGCGGCCGGGCGATTTTTGTCGTGACGATGTATGGCCGCGACGAGACCCGGATACAGGTCGTGAAAGACGAGATGGGAAAGATCCCGAGTGACTCTTGCTTCCCAAGTCTTTCCTTCGTCCCGCGCAAGGTCATGGAAGGTCCGCGCACCGTCAACCGGGAGAAATGCTTGCTTGCGAAACATCAGCGCAAACAGCCGCAAGCAATGAAGAGGTGCCAGGAGCGGATTGGCGCGTTCGACGAGGTCAAGCTCGTGGCCGGGCAGTTCGAGCGTCTTGCCTAGATCAATTTCGAAAAAGTCCTCGGAGACCGAAAGCGCTCCTTGAAAATAGAGACGCCATTTTACGCCGTTCGTCAGAATGCCCAGCCGTACCTTGCCGGTGGTCTGAATGTCTACTCGGCTCAGGTATTGTAGCATTTGATTAGAAGGCACGCCTTCTTCGTGCACTTCGCTTTTGTCGGATCGGTCAAGGGCGCGCGCCCAGCGTTTTGCCTCTACAACGGCCAAACCGTGCTGGTAGCGCTTCCAATGATCCTTCTCCGCGACTGCGCTATTCCGGGCTTGCTTGTTTGCAAACAGCACGGCGTCCGGGACCTGCTTGCGGCCCTTGGATGAAAGGATCTGTTGAACCTCGATATCGTTCCAGCCGAGAAGCTCCAGGATCGGGTAGATCAACGTCTTTTCAGTTTGTGCTTCGTTCGGGCGGTGAATCGCCAGCAAGCTCTGCACGCTTTTGAGCGCCTTCTCCTTAAAGTCGATGACGTCGGCATCAGGAAGCGCCAGCCATTCTTGGCTGCGCGTGATGCCTTCGAGAAGGTAGTCGCGTGTGAAGAGGTTGCCGGCGATCAAGGGTAAAGCCTTCGTGTCGATTTTGCCGGGGTGCGAACCTGAAAAGCCGACAGGGCTGGTCCATGGGCACCGGTACGATGGCCCACGCGGTGCTTTGGCACCAAGGCTGCCTGCTCCAGGCTATCGTAACGCTACCCCTGAATCGACACTTCGGCGACCGGCGGGAGAGTAAGTCCATAGTGCCGCCATAGCATTGATTTCTCAAGAATTTTCTGCGGTCAGGACATGCGTTCCGTCAGGTGATCCCCAAGGAAATCAGCCAACGTGGTGGCGACTGACGAGCAAATCGTCGCTGGGCCGGTATCGGCGGAAAAAGTCCCGCCAGAACCGCACGACGACCTCGATTACGTGGGTCGTGGGCAGCCAACGTGTCTCCCCGGCACCTTCACCGAGATCGATGACGAGATAGCCTTGGCCGTTCGCGCCGACAGGCAAGGAACTGCTGACAAACCGAATTGGTCCATCCCAGGCGCCCACGTCGAGACCCGCGTTTTCCTGACTAACGCAAAGGGCAGGGCGGCGACACGATAGCTGTCAAAATCGCGATTGCGGTCGAAGTGCTTCGCGCCTGCCTAGACCTAAGAGTGAAAAAGATCCGCTTTCGCTTATCGTCACATCCCGGCATCGTGCGGATCGGCCTTCGCGATCCGACCCGCAAGGCGGAGGATTGACGATGCCAGACGATAAAAAATCTACTGTAAAGGGTGAGGCCCCGGCAAAGGGCGCCAAACCGCCATGGCAAAGGCAGCAACCCGAGGCGCCGGCACGGCCTGAGAAGGACCCGCTCGTGGTCCTGCGCAAAAGACTTGGGAAGGCGCTGGTCGGCTTTTCCGGCGATGTGGGGGCTAAGCCGCCTTATGAGCAACTGACCCGCTCGACCAAGCCGTCGCGTAAAGATTTTCCTGTTCCCGATCTGGTCAAGTTTGCGCTGAGGACGGTCCTGGGTTTCCCTGGATCCGGCTTCGGTGAAAAAGTGCGCTGGACGATCCTCGCCATGTTCGACGGAGACTTTATCAGCATCGAATTGCGTAAATTCGGCTTCACGATATGCGCAGGCCAGAATACCGATCTTGACCGGCTCTGCGGGCAGCTGCGGGTGGCCGTGAAGCTGACAGAGCAGTTTCTCGAACCGCTTGCCCAAGAGCAGGTCGCCGCGAACAACGTAACAATCGCCAACCGCAATTCCGAGTTCGACCGACGCTATCGGTTCTTCAGGAAGTCGGCCCACGCGGCCTATCGTGGCCGAAACCGCAAGCCGCGTCAAAAGACCAAGCCATCCGATGTTGATGGAGCTTTTGCAAGTATCACGGATTCGTGGAATCGCGTAGCACGCGCGAACACACGCGGTTTCTATCACTCGGTTTCCATGGTGGATGCGTACTTTAGCCGCCTCGAACATCAACTCCTGCTTTTGCGGGCGCTGCAGGGCAAGCCAATGGTGGATGGCGAACTCAAACAGTTCGTTGGCGATCTGTGGGATGAGAAGCTGCGCAAGCTGATCGATGTGACCGAGCCCAAGGCGCAGAAAATCTATTCTGCATTGAAGAGTCTCAAGGAGCGGGTGCGCAACCCGTTTTCGCACGGCGGTATGGAGAACGACGGCGGCTCTCTTTTCGTGCATGTCCCATCGGTCGGCGCGCTGCCGGCAAATTTCACGGGCATCAAAAATAGCGTTCGATTCAATTTCTATCCGATGGAAAAGGAAGACCACGGCGAAACCTGCAGCTTGTTTGATGCGGTGGATGGTCTGCTCCAGACCGGGCCACTTGCTGCGGCCTACGAGCTCATGGATGCCGGAATTGATCCCTCGTTCGACCGGGCCAGCATCGCGCGGTTCGGCCAAGTCGCGGCCAGTACCCTTCAAGAGCGCGCGGCCTTCATAGATCGCTGGCATTACGAACAGGACCGCCACGACAACATGGATTATTGAACGGCGGGAAGTCGCAGCTCATTGAATTCCGACTTGGTCGCATTCTCATCACCCCTATTTAAAACTCCGCGCTTTCGTCTTGAGGGTAACGCCATGACCGGAACCACGCCACCCCCGGTGCTTGATCGCCGCCAGCTCGAACGGATTCAATCTGTTCACCGCGGTTTCCTGTACCAGCATCTTTACGCAGCCGCGTGCCTGCTACGGGCAGGAGCGACCGCGACCACAGCGGTGCGCGTAGAGACGGATGAAGATGTCGAGGTCGTCGGGCCCAGCGGTTGCCATTACATCCAAGTAAAGACGCGCAGCGACCCACTGGTCTTCAGCGATATCGGCGGCGCGCTGCAACGCTTCGACACGATCCGCCAAGAGCATGTGGCGGGACGCCGCCATGGTGCGGCATCGTTTGTTATTGCGTCGAACGCTGCACCGGGGCCGGAACTGACGCGGCGCCTTGCCTATCCAGCATGGCCTCCAGATGTGGCCCTTCATTGGCCGGTTACGACAACGCCGATTCCGCCTTCGCTTCCCACGCCGTGGCCCGATCTTGAAGCGGCGCTTGCCGACGTGAGCGCGAGCGCGTCCTCGCTTCCATTTGCAAAACTCGCCGGTGATACACTCACGTGGAAGCTTGCAGGCTGCATCCAGGCGGCAGCCGCAGGCCTTCCGCCGCGCGGCGATCATGCCTTCAGGGCGGACGAACTGACCGCGTTGTTCGAGCAGCTTGTGGTGCAGCTGCACGATTTCCCTGCGCCTCCGCCGCTCTACCGTCCGCAGGCCGACGAGCCAGCACTTCGGTCGGCAGAACGCGTTCGCGTCATTACCGGCTTTTCCGGTGCAGGAAAAACGTCATGGGTCTCACAAGCTGCCTTGCATACCGTTGGCGATGTCTTCTATTTCAATATCGGTGACATTCCGAGTACGGCCCTGGTCGGTACTGTGTCGCGGGAGCTGGCTGGGCATCTTTTTGGAGGCGCCGGCGGCACGCTCGGCGAAGTGGTTTTGCCCGGCGCGACCGGTAGTGAAATCCTTCTGGCCATCAACCGTCAGCTCGCGTCCCAGAGCGCCACGGCTACTCTCGTCATCGATAACGCCCACCGCGTCTCCGCCGACGATATCCGGGCGCTCACGACCGGTTACGACCAACTAAGCTTCATTCTTCTTTGCCAACCGTCGCCCACAGTGCAAGAAATTGAGGCGCGGCTTGCGGTCCGCGCGGAAGAACTTCGAGGCTGGACCACCGACACCATCGCCGCCGAAGGTCAGTCCTGCGGTTGCCAGGGAGACTTCGCAGCCTATGATCGCCTGCGGCGCCTAACGGGTGGCCTGCCGCTATATGTCCAAAATGCGCTACGCATTGCAGCCAACGAATATGGCGGAAGTGCCGTGCAGTTCTGCGCTGACATCGAAGCGCAAACCCACATCACCGAGACGGCGCAAGAATTGATCTTGCGCCGCGCCTTCGCCGAGTTTGGCGTGGCGGACCGCGCCGGGTTGGGGGCGCTCGCGCTCTCGGAAACACCGCTCAGCCGGGATGACATGACCGCGCTTCTGAAAGCGGCGGCGGACCTTTCGGATACGCAAATCGCGACCCTCCTCCGTCGTGCTCGTAGCACGGGCTTGGTCCAGTTCTATGGTGGCGACCGGATTAATGTGCATGACGCTGTGCGCACGATTGCCCGTACGGGCCTGACGGATGCCGGCGATGAGGCAATGCGGCGTGCGTATGTAGCGCTGAAGGACGTTCTGATCTCATCAATACAACGATCCTGGAGCCTTCAGAAGGTATCGCAACTGATCCGAACCTACGTTGCGCTAGGTGAAACGAGACCAATTGTTCAGTTTGCGACCGAAGAATTGTTTCATGAAATGGGCATCATGCCCGAAATCACCGCATTTCTCGAACAGGCCGCAGTAGCGGAAACGAATGATCCAGAGCAGCGTTTTTGGGCGCTGGACGGCCTCGTGTTCGGTCAGCTGAAGGAGAATGCCAGCACCAATGTAACCGCGCGGCTCGATGCAATGTCGGCGCTTGTCGCCGACCACAACTTGGGTGCGGATGAAAAGCTGGCCGTCGGCATGAAGAAGATGATCGTGGCCGCCCGCCATCAGAGGGTCGATGAGGTACGCGCGGCAATGGAGGAAATGGGGCACCTCCTGCCCGACAAGCCGGGGCACCGGCGCATCGCGCGTTATAATTTCGCGCATGCCTTGTTTGAACTCGGCCAGTTTGAAGGCTGCATCGAGGCGGTCGGAAAGCTGATCCCGGAGTATTTTGAAGTGCTCGGAATCACCCCGGACGACATCTTCATGAAGAATCCTGACAAGATTTTCCCCTTATTGCCTGAGGACCGCGATAACACTGACGACCTGAAGCATCTGGCAGACTGCATGGACCTATGCGCCAAGGCGCTAAACAGCGACGGGCAAGACGCCGGCATGCTGCGCATTCAGGCGATGAAGTTCTACGCCATGGCCCATGCTTTCGACTCTCACTTTCGGGTCGGGCAGGAATTGGTCGACGAATTTGTTTCCCGGCGCGATTACATCGGCGCGCGCGGAATTTTCGAGCAGAACTTGTTGCCTTCGATTAACCAGCTGAAGCTGACGTCGCGCGTCATTCCTATTCGCAGTCAATACGCGGTGATCCTTGCATATTGCGGCGACTTCAAAGCGGCCAATGCGGAAATGGCTCGCTTGGCACCTTATGAGGCGGGCCTAAGCGAACAGGGCCAAACAGAGCTGCAAACGCAGCGGAGATTGATCAATCACTTGCGCGTCGTACCTCCGGCGCCGCAGTGGGACCTTGGGGCGTTGCCGCGACGGCCAGCACCGCAACCAATGCAACGGAGCGGGCGCAAGATTGGCGTGAACGAGCCGTGCCCCTGCGGTTCCGGGAAAAAATACAAAAAGTGCCATGGCAGGCGTTGAAGCCTAACCCTGTGGGATTGCGTCAGCCCGCGCTATCTTCCTTCTTTCCCCTTGCAACAATGTTTAGTGCGCCATCGGGGACAGGCGTTGTAGCGTGAGCGCTTCTTCTTGCGGGCTCGTCATCCATTTCTCGATTTGGTCCGGCGTGGTCAGGATCACCGGCATCGCCTTGGGATGAATGGACCCGACGATATCGTTCGGGTCGGTGGTCAGGAACGCAAACACATCGTTCGTCGTCTCGCCTTCTTTCACTTTTCGCACCGAGGTCCAGTTTGTCCATAGCCAGGCGAACGCGGCCAACGGCCGGGTATCATCAAGCGCGAACCACACGTCGCCGCCTTCGCCTTGTTGAATGCGCTAAACGACGTGAACGGCACGACGCAGCGGTTCTCTATTCCCAGCCACCGCTTCAATGTTTGCTGCTGGTGTTACGGATATTCGTGGGTGCCGCTGTCCGGCTCCATCCATAGCGACGGCATGCCCCAGTGGGTGGTGAAAAGCTTGCGAACGACATAGGGCGCGTTGCGCACGATGGGTGCCAGATAGTCCAGGAAGATGCCGGGATAGACAGGCATACTGCCGATAATCTCCCCCATCGCGCGGACAAACGCGATGATCGTCGCCTGGTTCGTGGGAGGCTGTTGGCAGACACTCATTCTTAGAGGCGACACCCCGGAAATCTCGCGGGGAGGGCGATTCCCTGCCGCTCGGTTCCAGCACATTGGAACGCCTGCTAGGCCGTTGGTTTCCATGGTCTTTCGGGGAAACACAAATTGTTGTTGCCGCGAGCGCCGAAGCCCCCTATATGTATCTCATCAACTGCAGTGAGATAAATGAAGACAGTCACTCTCCCCATGCTTCGCCCCGGTGTTGACCCCATCCTTGCGGGCCGGCTCTCGGGCAAACGCGCCTTCGTAGCAACCCTCGAACAGTTCCCGGAATTAGCCGAACCCGCGCTCGTGGTGCTCGACTTCACCGGGGTGGATCTGGCGACGTCCTCCTACCTCAGCGAGGTGCTCGTGCCGCTCCGCGATCATCTCCGTCTGCGCCGCCAGCCCGGATACGCCGTCGCGGCGAACCTTTCCGAAAAAGTGCGCGAGGAGATCGAGGAACTGCTGCGCCGGTCGGGCGATGCCTTCCTTACCTGCACCACCGACGCCTCGGGCCGGATCACGGACGTGCAGCTCTGCGGCAAGCTCGACGAAAAGCTTCAAGAAACGCTGCTGCTTGTCAGCCGCAAACGTGAAACCACCGCCGCGCAGCTCTACGAGGAATCCCGCACCATCGACATGGTCGGCGCGACGGCCTGGAACAACCGCCTCGCATCCTTGGCGGCCAAGAGCCTCGTTGTGGAAATTTTGCAGGGCCGCACCAAGAAGTACCGGCCCGTTCTGGAGGTTGCCTGATGGGTTTGGACTTTATCCGCACCGCCGCACCGGGTTTTAACAGAGTGCTCGACCGCCGGCTGGTCGAGCTGCACTCGCCCAAGCTGTTCAGCCTTAACATGCCGATCGTCTCGCGCACCGCGCGCGCCGACCTCTACGGCGATGCCGATGTGACGCCCGGCGAAAAGGTGCTGCTCCGCGTCGTCAAGGACAAGGTGATCGTACAGCGACTCAATACCATCATCGCCGAATGCCCGAACGCTCCGACCGAGTTCGTCGCCCATCTCCGTGCGGGCGCGGGCATCGCGGAGGGCGAGATCGTGTCGGTGCAGCCCATCAGCAAAACCCTGGAGATCGGCATTTGCGAATAATCACCCGTCCGCAGGAACAGCCGGTCATACTTACGCTCCGCCGCCAGCGGCGGCGCTGGGATGAAGGCGACACCTTGCCGATGGCACTCGGGTGCCTCGACTGTCCCGACCTCGGCACCTGCGGCGGCATGCGCAAAAGGCAAGACGCCTATTGGTGTCTCGACGATTGCTGCGGCAAGCCCGAGACCTGCGACGGCATGTGCCCCAACAACCCGCTTGGCTTCCGCGACCGCATGCGGGAGATCAACGGGCTGGAGCTTGATAATCTGCCACGCGCCGAGCCTTGCCCGGCCCCGGCGCTTCCCTCGTACATTCCCTACATCTATCACGGCAACCGCCGGGCGGTGCCGCTAGACATTGAAGCCGTCGCGCTGCCGCTGCGCCGCTTCTATCGCCCGGACGGGCGGCCCCGCTTCACCAGCCGCGGCGAAGTTGAGGCAACATTCGGCATCGCGTCGCATACGCAGCTTGTCCTGATCGGCAGCGGGCGCGATGCGGCGATCGAAGCGTGGTGGAAGCTGAGCGAAAATCGGGGGCCCTTGCTTGCCGCACTCAGCGCACTCGGCGTCGTACTCATTACCGGGCCGAACTATTCGATGTTCACCGACGAGGTGCGCTACAACGACATGCACGCGATGAAGCGGATCGCTACGACCTGGCAAGAGATCGTCGACGCGGGCGTCCCCGGTGCATACCATCTCAACGCCCGTTCGCCTCAGGATTACCGCCGGCTCGCAACCTTCATCGCGGCGCGGCCCGAAGTGACCGACGTTGCCTTTGAATTCAAGACCGGCGCGGCATGGCGCACCCGGCTCGGCTTCCATCTTAAAGAGCTTCCCCAGTTGGCCGGGCGCGTCGGCCACCCGCTCAACGTCGTGATGATAGGCGGCATCAACACGATCCCGATCTTGGCCCAGGCCTTCCGCCGGCTGACGTACATCGACACCTCAGCCTTCATGAACTCGGTTTACCGGCAGCGCCTGTACCTGAACAATGAGGGCAAGATGAAGAAGATCGCCGAGCTGACGCTGACCGGACAGCCCATTGACGATCTACTCGTCGAAAACCTCGCCACGATGCGGGCCCGTGTCGAAAGCTTGCTCAATGGCGGGTAGCTGATCGGGGTAACATCGGCTGGCAGCGCACGGCGGCAAGAAAACCCTTAAACGGCGTCTTTTGCGCTAGGCGTGCCGTTTTCAACTCGGGATGCGGGCCGCTGATCAGCAGGGCGTGATCGCCCGAGCGAAAGCGCAAATCGGCGTTCAGATGCGCAAGGCCGAGAAACAGGTCCCGGAAGCCGTTGCCGTGGCCGGACGCGCGGCCATACCGCGACACGTTTTCCTGAAGCGCCGCGTGCATCGCTAGACCGTGATCGCTTAGCTCGGCGAACTCCTCGTCTTCGCGCAATGTCGCCAGCACACCCGCGCCGCAATCCGCCACGACGAATTCGAACAGCGACGGCCGCGCCTGGAAGGCAAGGATGCCAGTTGGGGCAGCGCCGGAATGCTCATGAATGTTTGATTCCATTTCGCGCAACGCGGCGGCGAGGCATTGCGCGACCGGTTTGACGAGGCCGGTCGCTTCCGCCGCTGTCCGCGCCGCGATCAGAAATCGGTTCCGCTGAAGATCATCGGCCTCGACACGTGGATCGAACGTCGTGCGCATGAACCCGCAGCGGCGCATCTCGTCCAGCCAGATGTTCTGGTTGCTGGCGAGGGCCGCGCGAAGATCGAGTTGTGTGATAGAATCGAGCCAGGGTGTTTGCAGAAGCGGCCCGGTCCGGCCGTTGCTGGCTTCCATCATCAATTCGATCAGCGGGCACATATCCGTCGCGGCATAACGAACCAGCGGCGCCCCGTTGAGCCGGCCGAGAGCATGAGCCCCGACAAGATCGTCGACAACCTCAAATGTCAGATTTGCCCGCGGCAAAGATTGATTCGGAAAATCCACGTTTGGCTCAAATTGGGATGGAAAAACCCGGCAGTTGGGGAGGCCATTTTAGGCGAGTCGGCCCATCCGGCGTGAGTCGATTTCTGCTCTTTACCCCACCATTTGCGTTCGGGCGCGCCAGACCGGGTCCTGCTTCGAGCCGCATTCCGCAGGCCATCACAAGCTCCCAATAGCGTCGCCGGCAGATATGGCAAGAGCTGCGTTAGGAATGGTAGTCCACACTTTCTCAGATTGGCAGATCCAGCTGTGGCTCCGCACCATCTTCGGCTTGTAGCGATGAGAGTGAGATTCCTAAGAGCCGCACCGGTCTTGGAAGAGGCGTTTCGTTCTCGAGCAGGGTGACGACCAAGCGCTCCAGATCGCCTCGGCTCGACACGGCGGCGGGAACAGACTTGCTGCGCGTCATGATCTCGAAGTCTGCAAATTTGACCTTCAGCGTTACTGTCCGGCCCCGCGAGCCCATGTCTTCGCAATGCCGCCAGACCTTGTCGATCAGAGGCTGCAGTTCCGACACCATTGCCTCGAACTCGGTGAGATCGATAGAGAAGGTATTTTCTGCGCCGACGGATTTGCGGATCCGGTCGGCGCGGACCTCACGGTTGTCGACGCCCCGCGAGATCCAGTAGTAGTAGCTTCCGGCCTTCCCGAAGTTTGTCTGCATGAATTCAAGCGACTGGTTGCGCATGTCGAGGCCGGTGTACAAACCGAGAGAATTCATCTTGGTGCTGGTCGCCGGCCCAATGCCGTGAAACTTGCTGACCGGCAGGTTTTCGACGAACGCCGGTCCCATTTCGGGCGTGATGACGTACTGGCCGTTCGGCTTGCGGTGATCGGAGGCGAGCTTGGCCAGAAACTTGTTGTAGGAGATGCCGGCCGAAGCGTTGAGGCCCGTTACCTCCTTGATCTTCGCACGGATCGCGAACGCCACGTCCCGCGCCAATGGAATGCTTTGCAGATTTTCGGTCACGTCGAGGTAGGCCTCGTCCAGCGAGAGCGGCTCGATGGTCGGTGTGTGCTCTGCGAAAATTTCGCGGATTTGCTGGGAGACCGCCTTGTAGACGTCGAAGCGCGGCTTCACGAATATCAGATCGGGGCATTGTCGCTTGGCGGTTACAGAGGGCATGGCTGACCGCACCCCGAATTTGCGAGCTTCGTAACTCGCGGCCGCCACGACGCCGCGCTCTTGGGACCCACCGACGGCGACCGGCTTGCCGCGGAGATCCGGATTGTCCCGCTGCTCGACGGATGCGTAGAAGGCGTCCATGTCGACGTGGATGATCTTCCGCTGGCGGCCCGGGGGAACTGCCTGGTCGTCATCGTCCTCGGCGGTCACGTTGTCTGCCCGGCCGGATCTTCCTTGACGCCGCGCGCGACGATTTTGAGCGACCCGTCCGAAAGCGGCCGTTGCAGCTTCAGGACCTCGTCCGGAGGAGCCGTCATCCAGGTCTCGACTTCTTCCGACGTCGTCAGAATCACAGGCATCGCCTTGGGGTGGATGGCGCCGACTTCGGCGTTCGGCTCCGTCGTGAGGAATGCGAAGATGTCGTTGGTCGTCTCACCTTCCTTGACCTTCCGGACGGATGTCCAGTTGGTCCAGATGCCGGCGAAGCAGGCGAGGGGACGGGTCTCATCGAGCGCGAACCAGATATCACCGCCCTCGGCCTTGTTGAACTCGCTGAAGGAGTTAAACGGCGCCACGCAGCGGTTTTCGGCTCCCAGCCATCTCGCCCAGTGCTTGCTCTTCACGTTGCGGATGTTAGTCGTGCCGCCGTCCGGCTCCATCCGCAGCAGCTCCTTGAAATCGACGGGTTTACCTTTCGCTTCGAGCTTTGCGGCACGCTTTTTGGTCGCTTCCATTAGGGCGTGCTGCGACGACGGCATTCCCCACCGCGCCGTGGCGAGCTCGCGTCCCTCAGCTCCATTACGCACGATCGGCGCACTGTAGTCCGGAAACACGCCCGGCATAGGCGCCAGATTGCCGACATATCGGTTGATCACTCGAAACAGCGCGATGATGGCGGCCTGGTTGGTGGTGATCGAATAGAGATTGCACACGGGTGTCTCGTCTGCTTTGGCGGCCGCACGAACGGCCCTTGAACGGCGTCGAATCCTATTTGCGCGAGCAGGTGGTGTCGCTGATCTTGTACCTGCCGCCGGAGAATTTGGGCCAGTCGCACACGGTGCCGGACCGGGTCATCTGTTCCGCTATGTCGACCTTTTCGAGGAAGCACTGTGCCACGATGCGGTCCCGACTGGTAGGTCGGGACCGCCCGTCGCAGACGGTGCCTTCACCCACCTGCAGGCAATGGACCGTCTTGCCCTCGATCATGCTCGACAGCACGCCGGCGGCCTGTCCGTAACCGGCTTGCCCGCGTTCGGGGGCATCGATTCCGCAGATCCTCACGCGTACCTTGGCGCCGTCGGCTTCCATGGTGAAGGTGTCTCCGTCCGACACGGCTAGAACCTTTCCCAGGTAGTCCGCCGCCATCGCTGGCAAACAAACAAATGCGGCGACCATTGCGGCGAGTAATCTCATTTCGATATCTCCCGGCTACCGCCACATTCCCCGCATGCGGGCGCCGATATCCACCTTGGGTCCTTGGCCGGGCGTGCGCGCCGCAGTACCGGTCGGCACGACGGGCCATGCCGCGCGTTCGAACAGGCCCAGCAGTTTCTCGGGAATAAAACGCGCCCTTGAGGCGTAGAGATGTCGATCGCCCTGCGCGTGCTGGCCATGGACGAAGAAGCGCTGCGGTACGACCAGATGGAGATCGTCCTTGGCGCGGGTCATGGCGACGTAGAGCAGGCGGCGTTCCTCCTCTATCTCGGCCGAGGTGCCGGCACCGAGGTCAGAAGGCATGCAGCCGTCGACGACGTTGAGCAGATAGACCGATTTCCACTCCTGGCCCTTGGCGGAGTGGATCGTCGAGAGGATCAGGTAGTCGTCGTCGAGCAGCGGCACGCCGGCCTGGTCGCTGGTCGCGTCCGGCGGGTCCAGCGTGAGTTCGGTCAGGAAGCGTTCGCGCGACGGATAGCCGGACGCGATCTGTTCGAGTTGGAGCAGGTCCGCCCGGCGTGTCTCGGCGTCTTCGTGGATGCGGTCGAGATGCGGTTCGTACCAGAGGCGGGCGCGCTCCAGATCGACGGGCCATTCTGAATACCGGAGGTTACCCAAGGTTTCGACGAAGGTCTTCCAGTCGTCTCCTGCGCGCGGTGGCACCGGAAGGGCCGCGAGTGCTGCGATCGGGTCGGCGGTCTCGGCCATGCGGTCGAGTACGCGCTGCGCGGTTGCGGACCCGATGCCGGGCAGAAGATGCAGCAGACGGAATCCGGCGACGCGGTCGCGCGGATTTTCGACAAACCGCAGCAACGCCAGCATGTCCTTGATGTGGGCGGCGTCGAGAAACTTCAGTCCGCCGAATTTTACGAACGGGATGTTCCGGCGCGTCAGTTCGATTTCAAGCGGACCGCTGTGGCTGGATGTCCGGAACAGAACGGCCTGCTCCTTGAGGAGCGTACCGGACTCGCGGTTCTCAAGGATGCGCTCGACGATAAAGCGGGCCTGGTCGGCCTCGTCGCGAACCGTGACGAGTTGCGGCTTGGCTCCGGACGTCCGCTCGGTCCAGAGGTTCTTGGTAAAACGCTCCTTGGCGAGGCCGATGACGCCGTTGGCGGCGGCGAGGATCGTTTGCGTCGAACGATAATTGCGATCGAGCGTGATGATGTTCGCCGACGGCGAGAACTGGTTGGGAAATTCGAGGATGTTACGTACGGTCGCGGCGCGGAACGAGTAGATCGATTGGGCGTCGTCGCCGACGACCGTGAGGCCACGGCCTCCGGGCTTGAGAGCCAGCAGGATCGAGGACTGCAGGCGGTTCGTGTCCTGATACTCATCGACCAGGACGTGATCGAAGCGGCCGCCGATGTCATCAGCCAGGCCGGCGTCGCCGACCATTTGCGCCCAGTAGAGCAGGAGGTCGTCGTAATCGAGAACATTCTGCTTCTGTTTGGCTTCGACATAGGCCGCGAACAGTTCCTTCAGCTCCGCCGCCCACCCGGCGCACCATGGATACGAGGTGCCGATGACCTGCTCGAGCGGCATCTCGGCATTGACGCAGCGCGAATAGATGGAAAGGCAGGTCCCTTTGGTCGGGAAGCGGCTTTCGGTCTTGGAGAATCCCTTTTCATGCCGGACCAGGTTCATGAGATCGGCTGAGTCTTCACGGTCGTGAATCGTAAAGGCTGGGTCCAAGCCAATCTGTTCGGCGTATTCGCGCAGCAGCCGGGCGCCGATGCCGTGGTAGGTGCCGGCCCAGGTCAGCGCGTCCGTCATGATGCCGGCGTTGTCGCCCAACACCTTGCGTGCGATTCGCTCGACCCGCTTGGTCATCTCGGACGCGGCACGCCGTGAAAACGTCATCAGCAGGATCCGGCGTGGGTCGGCGCCCTGAACGATCAGGTGGGCGACCCGATGGGCGAGGGTGTTGGTCTTTCCGGACCCAGCTCCCGCAATGACTAGCAGCGGCGGCGCTGCCAATCCTCCCGCGGGGCCGTGCTCGACCGCACGCCGCTGCTCGGGATTGAGGGTTTCGAGGTAGGCGGTTGCCGTCTGCACCTGGGGCGTCCGTTCATGGTTGGAAGAAACGACGGTCAATGATTCCTGCCGTGATCGCAACCTAGACCTCCCCTCGAGGGTGACGCGGCTGCCAACCAAGTTGGAGCAAGGTCGCCGATGGGCGCCGCGCGGCCTTGGCGCACTTGCGGCAGCGCAGACGGCTTGCAAGATCGTGCACGAAGGTGGTCGGCGGATGCTTGAGGGCTGCCAGATCGACATCGTTCGGGGTCTTGCACCGTGAGCACTGGATTTCCAGCCAGGGAAAGCCGCCGTTGATAGCCTGGTCAATTGTTGGCGAGGGGTCGATCGGCTCGCCATCGCTCCACATCCGCTCGTTCCAGCTTTCACAGAGCAACCTATCGGCCTGCTGGATCAGCGCAGCGCCCTTGGCTCGCATCTCGGCTGATTGCGCAGCCAGAATGCCGGTCATCGCGCGTGCTTTCCCCAATTCCTTCGTCAGAGCCTTTCGGTCTCCGCCTGACAGCGGCGTGGGGTGATGTTTTGGCGCCATCCGGACATCCAAGCGCAGACCAAACTCGGGGTGCAGGCTAGGTCATGTCAAATCCCGGCCAGCACCCGTCTTCTTCATGTCTGCCGGTGCGCTGCTGGCAGGTATTGTCGAGCAGTCGCTGCGCGACGTCCTTCCAGACTGCGTTGCCGCCGTACAATCGGACTGCATCGGCGGTCTGGATTTCCACGGTCCGCTCGCAGCGACGGCAGGAGACGCGCAGCACGTGGCGCTGAATCTCGGAAAGACGTCGTTGCCGCATCTGGGCCCCGGTCGCGTCGGCGCGAGGGTCTTTGAGAACCGATTCCCAGTATTCGGCTGGGAGCGGCGCATCCGGAGCCGCAGCGGAGGGGCCCGGCCTGCGGACGGCTTCAGCGGCCAGTTTTTCCATCTGCTTTGGGGTCGGCATGCGCCAGCTCGCGGGTCGGTCGGACATTCCGAATTAGAACATAAAGAGAACAAAAGTCGAGTCCGATCGAGCCCGCGCCGAAAAGAATCCACCTGTTGGAAAGGTCGCGCTGTCGGAACCAAGCCGGGCCATTCGTCTTGAATCCAGCATCAGTAGTGGAGTTCCCCCGTCATGGCCCCCCGCGCTAACTGGAAAGGCTTCCTGCGGCTTTCCCTCGTCACCTGTCCGGTAGCGCTCTATCCGGCCACGTCGGACTCCGAAAAGATCTCGTTCAACCAGCTCAACCGGAAGACCGGCCATCGCATCAAGTACGCCAAGGTCGATGCCGACACAGGCGAGGAGGTCGCCAACGAGGACATCGTCAAGGGCTACAAGGTCGACACCGACACCTTCATCGAGGTGACGAAAGAGGAGCTCGAGAACGTCGCGCTGGAATCGACGCGAACCATCGAGATCGACGAGTTCGTCGACCGCAGCGAGATCGACCCGAGGTATCTGATCCGTCCCTACTACCTGGTGCCGGACGGCAAAGTCGGTCACGACGCCTTCGCCGTCGTCCGCGAAACGATCCGTGAGATGAACAAGGTCGCCATCGGACGGGTGGTGCTGACCAACCGTGAGCACATCATCGCCCTCGAGCCTATGGACAAGGGCCTGATGGGGACGCTGCTGCGCTATCCTTACGAGGTACGTTCTGCGGACGAATACTTCGACGACATCCAGGACGTCAAAGTCACCAAGGACATGCTTGATCTCGCCAGGCACATCGTCAACCAGAAGGCGGGCCACTTCGAGCCAGACAAGTTCGAAGACCAGTACGAAACCGCCCTTCTCGATCTCATCAACCTGAAGCGCGCCGGCAAACCCATCACCGCGAAAGAGCGGCCGCGTGGCGAGAACGTCGTCGATTTGATGGACGCGCTGCGCAAGAGCATCGGTGGAGCAAAGGCGCCAAAGGACTCCAAGCCGGCCAAGAAGCCGCGCAAGGTCGCAAGCGGTCAGAAAGAGATGCTGATGCCGATCGCCGGCAAGAAACCAGCGAAGGAAGCCGCGGCGAAAAAGCCGGCGGCCAAACCGCAGCGGAAGTCCGCCTAGCGTATCGTGAAGCATCCGGTGACGCCGGACGGTCGCTACTTCGTCGTCCGCGGCAGGCTCTGGCGGATGGCGAATCCCGGTCTCGACGAGGCCGAGCGAGCCGACTCGTCGGTCGGCTGACGCAGGCCCGGCGGGCGGTACGCGACGCCAAGCAAACAGCCGGTTCGGACGCCGAAGCAACGGCGCATCGGGCCGTCGACGAGGTCAAGCAGGCGCTCGGCGAGCGCGGTCCCGTGTGGTGGGACGACTGGTCGCCAGATCTCAACCGGCACATGGCGAAGAACACATTTTATGCCGAGTGGTATGCGAAACTAGCTCGCTCCGACCAGGGAGGACTGTGAATTGCCAAAAGCCGCTATCTTCGATCTCGACGGCACGCTTTTGGACTCGGTGGATCTCCACGCGCTGGCATGGCAGGAAGCTCTGCTCAAGTTTGGTCACGATGTGAGTTTCGAACAGGTGAGACGCCAGATCGGCAAGGGCGGAGACAAGCTCATTCCCGTCTTCCTGTCCCCTAACGAACAACGAGACCACGGAAAAGAACTGGAAGAGTGGCGCGGCAATCGTTTCAAGACCGAATATCTGCCGCTCGTACGTCCGTTCTCGGCGGTCCCGCACCTGCTCCGGCGCGTGCGCGACGCTGGACTTCAGATCGCTATTGCTTCCTCGGCCAAGAAAGATGAGGTCGAGAAGTACCTCGACATCGCAGGCATCGCCGACCTGGTGGATCTGAAAACATCTTCGGACGATGTAGAAGAATCCAAACCCGCACCGGACATCTTCGAGATCGTCCTCAAGAAGCTCAAGATCGAAGGCGCCGACGCCGTCGCGATCGGTGACACGCCCTATGACGCTGAAGCGGCGGGGAAGCCTGGCATCGCGACCATCGGCGTGCTTTGCGGCGGGTTTCCAGAGAGTTCGCTGAGGCAAGCCGGATGCGTCGAGGTGTATCCGGGGCCTGCTGCGCTACTAGCCCTTTTCGAACGATCGTTGCTGCGCAAGTAGCCAGTCGTCGCGCTTTAGAATCCTGCGCCGTTGCTCAGCTCTCGATTTGCGCCGCAAAATAGGAGCGATATGGCCGCGCTGACAAGGACTTCCAAGCGATCGACGTTGAGCGCGGGCATTCTGGCCCACCGGAAAGGCGCGCGCGGGCTCGAGGTTCTGCTCGTTCACCCCGGCGGTCCGTTCTGGCGCAACAGGGAGGATGGCGCCTGGTCCATCCCGAAGGGTGAAATCGATGCCGCGGAAGATCCAGAGCAGGCCGCGCGACGTGAGTTTGCCGAGGAACTCGGCACCAGCGCCTCGATTGGTCGGCTGCAGGCCTTAGGTGAGGTTCGCCAGCGAGGAGGCAAACGCGTCATCGCATTCGCCGGAGAAGGCCATTTTGACCCGGCAACACTGGCGAGCAATACGTTCGACATCGAATGGCCGCCCCGAAGCGGTCGGCGACAGAACTTTCCCGAAGTCGACCGCGCGGAATGGTTTGATATCGAGTTCGCACGAACGAAGATACTGTCCGGGCAAATGGAGCTTCTCGATCGTCTTTTGGCGATCGCGGGTGAGAGCGCCGGGAAATGATGTTCAAGATCGGAATCATTTCGGACACGCACGGCCTGTTAAGGCCCGAGGCGGAACGACGCCTGATGGGCGTCGATCACATCGTTCACGCCGGCGACATCGGGCGCCCCGAGATTGTCGACGCGCTTCGCCGGATCGCGCCCGTCACCGCCATCCGTGGAAATGTGGACAGCGGCGAGTGGGCTCGTGAATACGCCGACACGAAACTCGTGCGCCTGGCGGAAAAGTCGATCTACGTTCTGCACGACCTGAAGACGCTGCAGGTCGACCCCGGCGCCGGCATCGACGTGATCATTTCCGGGCATTCCCACGTACCGAAGATCGACACGGTCGGCGGCGTCCTCTACCTCAATCCCGGCAGCGCGGGACGGCGGCGCTTCAAGCTGCCGATCACGCTTGCGACGCTCGAAGTCACGCCTGCGGGCATACGACCGGAAATCCACGACCTTGGAGGCGACTGAACGCACCGCCGCGGTGGGATCGCTATTTACGCGAACGTTCTCGTTCGCGCACGACATCCTTCGCCCGCTTGTCGAACCTGAGTCCGAGGTAGACGGGCTGACGCAGTTCGCCCTTGCCCGTCCACTCCGCGAATTTGACCTCGGCCACCAGCGAGGGCCTGACCCAGGTCGTGGCGGCCTCGTCCTTCACTTTGCCAGGAAAGGGTGATTTAGGGGCTGTCAGCTTCACGAGCTTGGCATGGAGGTCTTCCAGGACCTTGTGGCTGAAGCCAGTGCCTACGTGTCCGATGTAGCGCCATGCGTCGTCTTCCCGCACGGCGAGGACCAGGGCGCCGAAGAACGGCCTGGTGCGCCTGGGCGCCGTGAAGCCTGCGATCACCACTTCCTGCCGCTTTGCCGTCTTGATCTTCAGCCAATCCAGGGTCCGGCTTCCGGACGTATACGCGCTGTCGGCGCGCTTCGCCATGATGCCTTCCAAACCCTTCCGCTCCGCCTCTGAGAAGAATTTGGCGCCGTTCCCTTTGCGGTGAGGGCTGAAGGCGATCAGCTTGTCGCGCGGCAGAATAGCCTTCAGCCGCTTTTTGCGCTCAAGGAGAGGCTGCTTGCGCAAGTCCACTGCGTTCTCAAACATGAGATCGAAGGCGCAATACAGGAGCTTTGCTTCATGGCGCAGCGCGTTTTGAAGCAGCTGGAAATGCGAGACGCCGTCCTTTCCAATCGCGACGAGTTCGCCGTCGATCACGGCGTCGCCCTTCACGCCCTCCAGCGCTTTGGCGACCTCCATATAACTGCGGCTGATGATCTTGCCGTTGCGGCTGTAGAGCGCAACCTTGCCTCGCCGGATTTCCGCGATCATCCGGAAGCCGTCGTACTTGTCCTCGAAAACCCAGCCGGGATCGTCGAACGGCGCGTCGGTGAGCGTAGCGAGCATCGGTTGCAGGCGCTTGGGCAGGGTCGACGTCCGGCTCATTCGAGGCCAATCCTAAGAGCGCGTTGCGAAATGCATGGAAGTCCTTCAAGGATGAGGGAACGCTTTGAGGCCGCGTCGTGTTCCGCAGGCGCCGTGGCGTGCGCGACATTGACATCGATCGGGGAGGGCGGATCAGGCCGATGGCCAGAAAACTGAAAACCTATCAGACGTCGCTGGGTTTCTTCGATCTGGCGATCGCCGCTCCGTCGATGAAAGCGGCTCTGGAAGCGTGGGGGGCGGATAGCAATCTCTTCCACCAGGGCGCCGCGAAGGAAAGTGACGATCCGGACGTTATCGCGGCGGCCATGGCAAAGCCCGGCGTCGTTCTCAGGCGCCCGGTCGGATCCGACGGATCCTTCGGCGAGCATGCCGAACTGCCCACGGATCTTGGCGGCGGAAGATCAACGAAAGCCGCCCGCAAGTCGAAAGGCCCAAATGCGAAAAAGCCTTCCTCTCGCCCCGTCGACAAGGCTGCGGACCGAAAGGCCGCTCTCGCCTTCGAACGAGAACAGAGGCGCCGCCAGCTTGAACAGGCGAAGGAAGAGACTGCCCGGCAGAAGGACCGTGAACGCCGTCAGCAGGCGGTCGATAAGGCGCAGGCTGCGCTGGACAAGGCCGAGCAAGAGCACGCGAAGCGGGCCGCAGCCATCCAAGCCGAGATGGAGGCGATCGAGAAAAAGGCGCAAGCCGAAGATGCCAACCGGGACAAGGAAAGAGGGCGGCTGGAAGCTGCGTTGCGGCGCGCGCGGGACTAAGCCAAGCAGGGAGCGCGCAAGGACAGCTTAATCATCGCGAGTCCTTTACGCGTTCCGTGCGCGTTAGCAGTATCGCCGCGTGGATCAGCGCGTTTGGCGGCGTTAGTCCGCAATCGCGGGTGGGCTTCGTCTCGAGCTGGCGCGCTACATGAATCGGTCCGCTCCTCCGGAAGCCTCGATGGTATCGCCGGTTACGAACCGGTTGCGGTCGGAAGCCAGGAACGCTGCGATTGCGGCGATATCACGCGGGTCGCCTGCCCGCCCGGTCGGGGTTCGTTCGGCTGATTGTGGATCGGCGTGGCTTTTGACCCCCAATCGGCGCCCAAGGTTGACCCGGCCTAGTGCGCCGTAAGTGTCGAAACCCATTTTGGAATTTTCTGCTTCACTGGGGTCAATGTTGGACGCCGAAAGGGGTCAATATTCGGAGCCGCGACACAGCGAAGAAGAAAGTCCGCACCGGCGGTGAAAAAGGCCGTCAAAAAAGGTCGGCAACGTGCGCAAACGCGTGGAGAAACGGGTGGACCGCTGAGCCGGAGCGCTCGGTTGGCGTCGGATGCTCGGCGCGGTCCTTCTAGTCGGGCGGGCATTCTGGGCAGGTGTCGCCGATCGAGCTCAGCACGTCGCGAACCTCAGCCGCCGCTGCATCAGGGGAGACCCCTGCTGGCGGGTCTTCACGGGCGATATCGATCCCTCGCTCCCATGCATGCGGATCGGCGCGGTCCTGCATCCAACCGTGCTCCCCGCACTCGCGGATGGCGCCAGCGTTCTGAAGCACGTCAATCGCCCATCCGCGCAGCGTCCGTATCGCCGGCCTTCGTTCACTTGTCATCAGCATGGAAATGGCTCCTGACGGCGAATCGTTTTGTCCGTCATTCGTTCCGGCCGATAACACATGGCTGGGATTCGCAACGGCGAGAGCTCAAGGTTTGGTTCGAGTCTTTGACGCGCAGACTACCAAGTCCCTGAACTTAGTTCTCCTGCTTTTCGTTTGGGCGCGTGCGGCAAGTGCCGCACCGGGCTCTCGTGAACCGAGCCGCAAGGCGTCTCGGCCATCCGGCTTCGATCCCTCGCGCGATCATGAGTCGCTCGCCGGAGGCACTCGCCCTCGGTCCCGCCGTCATTTCATTCCGATCGCGTCGGCGCTATGCTGACCCTCCTGCGGGTGCCTCTTTCTCTTGCCTGCGCTTCGCTCCGGGCTGCAAGCCAAGCCTCGAAGGGGGCGATTACATCCTTGGATTCTTGCCAGATGCCCATCGTCCGATGGCGCGTGATCACTCGCGCGCGGTGTTTCCCGACCGCTTCGGTATCCAGACGCAGAGCACTGTCATCGGATGCCTTGCAGCCGTCGCAAATCGAGGACAGTATTAGTGACTATATCTAGGCCAATCACCTATGTCCCGCTTACCCAAAGCGATACGAGAGAAAATTCTCCGGCTTGAGGGCGCCCTCACTGAAGCCGAAGCCGCTGCTTTCGTCGGTGTCAAAACGTTAGCGGAGTTCCGTCGTTTGCGTCGGACCGGACTACTCGGCGATCCAATCCCTGGCACCACGCTCTGGAATCAAGTTGAACTCCACCGCTCCATCTCTCAGTGTCGGCCCAGCGCCGAGCATCCGCTCCGTATAGAGAGCAGGCCATCGCGACCAACGAGATCGAAACGCAAGGCGTGACCGGTTTCGCGACCACACGGAAGAACAAAGTCAAGCCGTTGATCTCGTGCCCCGAGTTGGCGCTCTACGATCGCAATACGGGCAACTAGGCGAGTTCGCGTGCAAGGGGCGCGGTTGCCCAAGCGAGCATGGCCACGGGCATTCTCCTCAGCTTCTCGAATTCTTCACAACGCCTCGACCGGTTCTTCTGCCTGCGCTTCGCTCCGGCGCTTTTCGGCGCTTCCCCGCGAGACCGCTTTGTCGGCTGCGCTGAAGCCCGCGTCGCGGGGTCGTCACTCCTTCGGGGCGTCCATCCCGTCAAAAAGACCAGACGCGCGAATGCGCAGTCCGTTTTCCCGTCACCGCCGTTGAGAGTGAGAGTGCGGGCCGGGTCTGCCGCGACGGGTTGAAGATCGGAGGAGAGGCTTCCGGCGCCCGTCGCGGAGAACCGCGATGTCTGGACATACCGCCCGAGTTCGTGCCGGCAACGACCGCGCGAGCCTTTACACCGAAATCACTGACAAGATCATCGCCGAGCTGGAGGCCGGGCGTATCCCCTGGGTGCAACCATGGGGAACGGCGGCAATCAAGGCGCCGCTCGCGATGCCGCGCAACGCTGCCTCGCGGCGCGGATATTCCGGGATCAATGTGCTCATTCTTTGGGGGGCAGTCGTAGAGCACGGCTTCGCTGGACAGAGCTGGCTCACCTTTCGCCAAGCCCTCGGGCTCGGCGGCCATGTCAGGAAGGGTGAGCGGGGAACAACCGTCGTCTATGCCGATCGCTTCACGCCGGACGACGAACGTCGGCGCGCCGCGGAAGCCGGTGAGGAGCCGGGCGCCGTCCCGTTTCTCAAGCGCTTTACCGTCTTTAACATCGACCAATGCGAGGGCTTGCCCGAGGAGATCGCAGCGTCGGTTGTCCCACCGCCGCCAGGTCAGATTGAGCCACGCGCCGAGGCGTTGATTGCAGCCACGAGCGCGGATTTCCGCATCGGTGGCGCGCGCGCCTACTACAACACGGCGGGCGATTTCGTGCAGGTGCCGCCGCCGGCGGCTTATTTCGAGCCGATCAATTGGCACCGGACCGCTTTTCATGAACTCAGTCATTGGACCGGCCAGGCGTCCCGCCTCAACCGTGACCACTCGGGTTCGTTCGGTTCAAAATCGTACGCGCGCGAAGAGCTGGTCGCCGAAATGGCGGGTGCCTTCGTTTGTGCCTCGCTCGGCATCGTGCCGACCGTGCGCCACGCCGACTACATCGGTTCCTGGCTGGAGGTGCTGCGGGAGGATAATCGCGCCGTTGTGCGCGCCGCGAGCGCGGCATCGAAGGCCGCCGATTTTCTGCTCGCCTTTCTGCCGCCCGCGATCGATTCCGTCGTTGAGGGCAACGAGGAGGCCGCGTGATGCATCCGCACGTCGTTTCAGTGTCCGCCTTCAGTTGGCGCTGCGCGTCTGAGAGTGAGAGGAGCGCCGGCTTGCCTGTGACGGGTAGGAGGTCGAGAGAGAGTCTTTCGGCCGCCCGTCGTGGAGCATCCGACATGGCAATCGCCGTTCAGAAAATCAAACTCAGTCCCTCCCGCGATATTCCCTTCAACAAGCTGGTCTTGAGCCAGTCCAACGTCCGCCGCGTAAAGGCCGGCGTCTCGATCGAGCAACTGGCGGAGAGCATCGCTCAGCGCACACTCCTGCAAAGCTTGAGCGTCCGTGCGGTCGTCGAGGCCGACGGCCAGGAGACCGGCATGTTCGAGGTGCCCGCCGGTGGCCGCCGCTACCGCGCGCTCGAACTGCTGGTCAAGCAGAAGCGTATGGCGAAGACGCAACCTGTCCCCTGCGTTATCAGGGATGGTGGTATCGCCGAGGACGATTCCCTTGCCGAGAACGACGAGCGGGTCGGCCTGCATCCGCTCGATCAGTTCCGCGCGTTCAAGCTGCTGCGTGACGGTGGCATGAGCGAAGAGGATATCGCCGCGCGGCACTTCGTCTCGCCGGCGATCGTCAAGCAGCGCCTGCGTCTGGCGTCCGTGTCGCCGAAGCTGCACGACGTCTATGCCGACGATGGCATGACGCTCGAACAGTTGATGGCCTTCTCGGTCACGGCCGACCATGCGCGTCAGGAGCAGGCCTGGGACAATGTCAGCAGATCCGGCAACGACGAGCCATATCAGATCCGGCGGATGCTGACGGAGAACACCGTGCGCGCTTCCGACCGTCGCGCCCAGTTCGTCGGGCTGGATGCCTACGAGCAGGCTGGCGGTACCGTATTACGGGATTTGTTTGCACACGACGATGGCGGCTGGTTGCAGGATGTGCCGCTGCTCGATCGTCTCGCTACCGAGAAGCTGAAGGCCGAGGCCGAGACGATCGCGGCCGAAGGTTGGAAGTGGATCGCGGTGGCAGTCGACTTCCCCTACGGCCACACTAACGGGTTGCGCGAGATTGAGGGCGAACCGGCTGATCTGACGGAGGAGGAGCGGGCGACGCTTGACGCACTCAATGCCGAGCACGCCAAGATCGAGGAGGATTACCAGGACGCCGACGAACTGCCCGACGAGATTGATCAGCGCCTCGGAGAAATCGAGGCGGCGCGGTCCGTCCTCGAATCTCGATCGCTTATCTACGATCCGGCCGAGATCCCCCGCGCCGGCGTCTTCGTCAGCATCGATGCCGAGGGTTTGCTGGCGATCGCCCGTGGCTACGTGCGGCCGGAAGATGAGGCGCCCAGCGTCGTCGATCCCGAAAGCGAAGTACAAGGCGACGGAGAGACCAACGATGACCGGCCTACGACCAATGGTGTGGTCCAACGCGCGGTCATCTCTGTCGGCGGTGCGCCATCCGAACCCGTCGAGGAGGACGACGACGACACGGTCAAGCCGCTGCCGGATCGGCTCATCATCGAGCTGACCGCACATCGCACACTGGCCTTGCGGAATGCGCTGGCGAACGATCCGGCTGTCGCCTTCCAGGCGGTACTGTACAATTTCGTGTTGGCGACGTTCTATCGCTTCGCGTCATCGAGCGGCTGCCTAGAGATAGCGATCCGCACGCCCGCATTCCCGGCGCAGGCACCGGGCCTGAAGGAGAGTGCATCGGCGGCAGCCATCGATATCAGGCACGGTGGGTGGAAGGCCCGACTGCCCAAGGACGAAGGCGACCTGTGGGACGTCCTCACGGCGTTCGACGGCAAGGAGCAGGCGGCGCTGTTCGCACATTGCGCATCGTCCGCGGTCAACGCGCTCCATGAGCCGGCCAACCGTTATAACGGAGGTCATGTCTCCGCGCATAGCGTTCGTGGCCGGCTCGACCAGGCCGATGTCCTGGCTCGTGCCGTCGGACTAGACATGGTGACGGCAGGCTGGAAGCCCAACGTCGATAACTATCTCGGCCGGGTCACCAAGCCTCGCATTCTCGAAGCCGTGCGCGAGGCCAAAGGCGATCAATCGGTGCAGCTCATCGACCACCTGAAAAAGGGCGACATGGCGCGCGAGGCCGAACGCCTGTTGGAGGGGACGGGCTGGCTGCCCGAGCCGCTCCGTCTCGTGGAGGTTGATGCCGTGGAGCGGGACTCCGACGGTGAAGCGGAAGCGTTGCCTGAATTTCTCGCCGATGATGATGAGGCTGCCGCCGACGATGAACAGCCACACGTCGTCGCGGCCGAATGAGATCGACTCCTGCGGGGCGGCGAGAGCCGCTCCGCAGCGACCTGTCTCCATCCAGTCCCCATCCACATGCTCGGCCCCTGCAATGACGGGAACACGCCGGGCTTTTATCGCTAAAGGAGAGCGTTCATGTCCGCTCACAATGTCTACGACAATGCCCCGCTTGGTTCACTCATCCGATACTCCGACGGCACGCCCAAACCTCCCGTGCGCTTCAACAAGAAGCTCGCCAGGTGGCAAAATCGCAATGGAGTTGCGCGCCTGGTCAAGAAGGAGCCGCACCGCGATCGACCAACCTATACGTCGCCCGCCAGGATCACCCTCCACGAGGGCGATTTCGCCAGTGCTGGTGTCGTGCTGGTGACTGTTCTGCGTACGCATTCCGTCGACAGCGATCTCCGATTTGAGATCATCGAACGACCCGCCATCGGTGCCGTGTGCATCCTCCAGGATCATGCCGGCGCCGCCGAACTGCTTCATCTTGCCGAAAACCGTGACGCCGCTGAACGCTGGTTGGGACAACATCACCATTCCAACGTGCGTCTCGAAGACGTCACCGGGGATGAGGTCGCTGTCGATGGCAATCCCTACGACGCCTATCTGCCGCCAGCCGAAACCCTGCCGTAACCATCGCCGATCTGATCCCGCTGCGGTGTGTCGGGTCTGGACGCGGCGGTTCGCATGTCAACGGGCAAGCCGTTTCCGCTTCGCCTTCGGCGATGCGTGACATGCGAATCCTGAACCGCGTCTTCCGACCTCTTCACCGCAACGGGATCAAATGGCGATAGCGATGTGCAGGGTTCTCAACAAGCGCAAGTCGGGCTTTCCCGCAGGTGCCATCTACATCGGCCGCGGCAGCAAATGGGGCAATCCGTTCAGGATCGGGCCGGACGGAGACCGCGCGAGCGTCATCGCAAAATACGAGCGCTGGCTGCGCGATCAGCATCATCTGCTGCGTGCGCTCGACGAACTGCGCGGCCATGATCTCGTTTGCTGGTGCGCTCCAGCGGCGTGCCACGGAGACCTCTTGCTGCGGCTCGCCAACGCGACGCGCGAGGAGCGCATCGCGTGGTGGCGCGAAGCGGCCTAGCGTCTTCGCTTTCGTCATTCTGCCGCGTTCGCAGGTCTGCGCGCCGCTTCCCTGACAGGGTGCTGCTCGTGCTTGGGAGCGCCAAGCCGGCAGAGACGTATCGCCTGATGGCGTGGTCGGTTTGCCCCGCACCCCGCGGACGCGTGCCTGATCTTCCAGCGCGATCCAGCGTAGCCGTGGCTCCGGAATGGCGTCCCTCATGGCGGTCATCTGGCCCATTCCCGGAACGTCAGGCCGAGACCATCCCTTCATTGCCGCCTTTATAGGGCGCTCGTCGGCTGTGCCGGTCAACCCGCAAGGGGTGCCCCTCGCTATGCTCGGTGACCGCGCCGTCCAGCCCCCTCCTGTGGCGTCGTCGGGAATGGTCCCGACCAACTTCGGAAAGACTGGATCATGAGCAAGATCACCACGCAGACGTCGCCATACCATCCCGACGATATCGTTGTTTGGCCAGATGGAGTCTGGGCGACGCTCGGAGAAATGCGGAACAGCGAATTCAGCTACCGATCCGATGATTTCGAAATCGTCCGTCTCGATGACGCTGCGAGGTTGAAAGAGCTGGGGCTCGCAGATGAGTTCGACGTTCCCTGAGCCATCGAACTCCGGCCGCCGCGTGCTTGCGGTGGCCACCAGCGCCGGCGATCGGGCATGGCGGTGCGGCTAGGCCGCGCGCCGGCGAGATCAGTGCGGGCGTTACACCGCCCGCATCCCCGGGCATTGAGAGGGAGAGGCTGGCCGGGACGGGTTTGAGCCGGCGCGGTCGAGAGAGCGCCCTGCGGCTCGATCCGTCCCCAGCTCTTTCGAGGTTGTCCCCATGACATCGACTTCCGTCTCCGCGTCCGCCGACGCTGCCGCGCCGCTTTCCGTTGCGTCCGGTTCTGTAACGAAGGCCGGCGCGATTGCCAGGGCCGCACACGATCTCCTTCTGCATATCGAGCGTGGCCAGCGCATCGAAGCGCCGATGCTGCGCGCGGCGATGGAGAGCGCCTTTTGCGCCTCCGACGCCGATGGCGGATGGGACTGGAAGACAGCCTACGACGCCTGTGAGGCGGCCACGGTTCTGTTCCTTCGCAAGTTCGGTCCGGCCATGCGCGCGCGTGCCGATTCGCCTGCCGCGATGCTGCCGATGCTGGCAAAGATCGCCGGGCTTCTTCCCACCCACACCCGCCGCTCGGAAGAGAGCGAGGCACTTCAGCAGTTTAGCACGCCCATCGCGCTTGGATTCGCGGCGAGCGCCGCGGCCGTGATAACCCCGGCGGACGTTGTGCTGGAGCCTTCGGCTGGCACGGGCTTGCTCGCCATCCTGGCCGAACTGTCAGGTGCCTCGCTCGTTCTGAACGAGTTCGCCGAAACCCGCGCTGGACTTCTTTCACTCCTCTTTCCCGGCATCGCTGTTGCCCGCGCCGATGCCGCGCAAATCGACGATCATCTCGACATCGGTATCACGCCGAGCGTCGTTCTGATGAACCCGCCATTCTCGGCCGTCGCCAACGTCGATCGCCGCATGGCCGACGCGGCCTTGCGACATATCGCGTCGGCCTTGGCACGGCTCCCCGAAGGCGGCCGGCTGGTCGCCATCACCGGGGCGAATTGTTCCCCGGACAATGCGCTCTGGCGCGATGCGTTCATCCGGTTGCAGGAACGCGGGCGCGTCGTCTTCAGCGCAGCCATTGCTGGTAGGGTCTTCGCCAAGCACGGCACCACCATCGAGACGCGGCTGACCGTGATCGACCGGTTGCCGGCGGACGACGCTACGGCGTTCCCGTCGCTTCTTGGCGTGGCGCCGGACGTTGCCACGCTGCTGGGATGGGTCACGGAGTACGTTCCGGCCCGACTGCCGATCGCGATGCCAGTCGCCGCTTCGCCCAACGCTCGTCCGGGCATTCCCCGAACCGTCCGCGCCTATGCGATGCGACCGTCCGGCACCGCCGCTCCCACAGCGGATCCGGCAGGGGCTGAACTTGCCTATGAGACCGTTGCTTGGACACCGGCCGAGGGCTATCGGATCACCGAGGCGCTTTACGAAGAATATACACTTCAATCGATCCGTATTCCCGGCTCTCAGCCACATCCCACCAAGCTGGTCCAATCAGCCGCCATGGCGTCGGTGGCGCCGCCGGTCCCGTCCTATCGGCCGCACCTTCCGGCTCACATCATCGCCAACGGTCTGCTGTCTGATGCGCAGCTTGAGTCCGTCATCTACGCGGGCCAGGCGCATTCCCAGCTCCTTGCGGGATCATGGACCGTTGACGAGACCTTTGACCTCGTCTGCGCGGCGCGCGACGGTGCAGACAATGCCGTGCAGTTCCGGAATGGCTGGTTTTTGGGAGATGGTACCGGCGCGGGGAAGGGCCGCCAGGTCGCGGGTATCCTGCTCGACAACTGGCTGAAGGGCCGTCGCCGCGCGGTGTGGATCAGCAAGTCCGATAAGCTGATCGAGGACGCCCAGCGCGACTGGTCGGCGCTCGGTATGGAACGGCTGCTGGTCACGCCGTTGTCGCGCTTCCGCCAGGGCACGTCGATCCGTCTGGAGCAGGGCGTCCTTTTCACCACCTACGCCACGCTGCGATCCGACGCGCGTGACGAGAAGGTGTCTCGGGTCAAACAGATCGTGGAATGGTTGGGCGCCGACTTCGACGGTGTCATCATCTTCGACGAGTCTCACGCGATGCAGAATGCCGCAGGCGGCAAGGGCGAACGCGGCGACCAGGCCGCGTCGCAGCAGGGCCGCGCGGGGCTTCGACTTCAGCATGCGCTGCCGAACGCGCGCATTGTCTATGTCTCGGCGACCGGCGCCACCACGGTTCATAACCTCGCCTACGCCCAGCGCCTCGGGCTGTGGGGCGGCGAGGACTTTCCGTTCCCGACGCGCAGCGAGTTCGTCGAGGCGATCGAAGCGGGCGGCGTCGCGGCGATGGAGGTGCTGGCGCGCGACCTCAAGGCGCTCGGTCTCTACACGGCGCGGTCGCTGTCCTACGAAGGCATCGAGTATGAGCTGATCGAGCACCAGCTCAGCGATGAGCAGATCCGCATCTATGACAGCTATGCCGGCGCCTTCGCGATCATTCATAACAATCTGGCCGCGGCCATGCGGGCGGCGCACATCACCGGCGCGACCGGCACGCTCAACGCGCAGGCCAAGTCCGCCGCCAGATCAGCGTTCGAATCGGCGAAACAGCGCTTCTTCAATCATCTCATCACGGCTATGAAGACGCCCTCGCTGATCGCATCAGTCGAGCGCGATCTGAGGGACGGCCATGCCGCTGTGATCCAGATCGTTTCAACCGGCGAGGCGTTGATGGAACGCCGCCTTGCCGAAATCCCGACCGAGGAATGGGGCGACGTCCAGGTCGACATTACCCCGCGCGAATATGTGCTGGATTATCTGGCGCACAGCTTCCCGACCCAACTCTACGAGCCCTTTACCGATAGTGAAGGTAACCTTTCGTCGCGCCCGGCCTTCCGAGATGGCCAGCCAGTGCAATGCCGGGACGCCGTCGCGCGCCGTGATTGTTTGATCGAGAAGCTGGCGTCGTTGACGCCGGTTCACGGCGCGCTCGATCAGATCGTGCAGCGTTTCGGCACCGACATCGTGGCCGAGGTGACGGGCCGCTCCCGCAGGATCGTCCGCAAGGGAGGGGGTGATGGCGTCGATCGATTGGTCGTCGAGAACCGCGCCAGCTCCGCCAACCTCGGCGAAACTCAGGCGTTCATGGATGATGTCAAGCGCATCCTCGTCTTCTCCGACGCCGGCGGTACCGGGCGTTCCTATCACGCGGAACTGTCGGCGAAGAACCGGCGCTTGCGCACACATTATCTGTTGGAGGCCGGATGGAAGGCCGACGCCGCTATCCAGGGATTGGGCCGGACCAACCGCACCAACCAGGCGCAGCCGCCGCTGTTCCGGCCCATCGCCACGAATGTGAAGGCCGAGAAACGCTTCCTCTCGACGATCGCACGGCGTCTCGACACGTTGGGCGCCATCACCAAGGGACAGCGTCAGACCGGCGGGCAAGGCCTGTTCCGCCCCGAAGACAATCTCGAAAGTCACTACGCGCGCGACGCCCTGCGCCAGCTCTATCTGCTGCTCGTCACTGGCAAGGTCAGGGATTGTGCGCTTCAAACGTTCGAGGACGCGACTGGGTTGAAGCTCACCGATGACAACGGCATCAAGGACGAGTTGCCGCCAATCACTACCTTCCTCAACAGGCTGTTGGCGCTGACTATCGATCTCCAGAACATCCTGTTTACGGCGTTCGAGCAGTTGCTGACCGCGCGGATCGAGGGCGCAATCGCATCCGGCACATATGATGTCGGACTGGAGACGTTGACGGCCGAGAGCTTCATCGTCGCAGGCCGGCAGACGATTTACACCCATCCCGGCACCTCTGCGGAGACGCGCCTGCTGACCATCACCCAGCGCGAACGTAACCGGCCGGTGACGCTCGACGAGGTGATGAAGCACCTCTCCGACCCCCGCGCGGTTCTTTTGGTCAACAGCCAGTCGGGCCGCGCCGCCGTGGAGGTCCCGGCCCGCAGTCTGATGCTCGACGACGGCGAAGTCGAACGCCGGGTCCGCCTCATCCGCCCGATGGAACATCCCACTATACCGTTAGCTATGATGCCGCAGACCCACTGGCGGGAGGCCGACCGCCACTCCTTCGCCCGCGCCTGGGAGGCCGAAGTCGCCGAGGTTCCGGAGTTCACGGACAGCGAGATCCACATCGTCGCCGGTTTACTTTTGCCGATCTGGAAGCGCTTGCCGAACGAGTCGACACGGGTCTATCGGCTGCAGACCGATGCCGGCGAGCGCATCATCGGCCGAAAGGTCTCACCCGCGTGGGTCACCAGTGCGCTGGAAGCCGGAACGTCGAGTCTTTCGCCAGACGCCGCCTTTACCGCGCTGACCGACGGCAAGACCATTCTCGATCTCGCCGAAGGACTCCAGGTCAGGCGGGTCCGCGTGATGGGTGTGAACCGGATCGAGTTGATTGGCTTCACCGACACGATGCGGGATCGGCTGCGCGCCTACGGCCTGTTCGGCGAGATCATTTCGTGGAAGCTGCGTTTCTTTGTCCCTGTCGACGCGACGGGTCCTACGATCCTGGCCAAGGTTCTGGAGTGCTATCCGATTGCGCGCATCGCCAATCGCGCGGCGGCGTGAAATGCCGCGAATTGCTGCAGAGCTGGCCCATCGCCTCGCGCGCGAGGCCGAGGCGGTGTGCCGTCATTATCTCTCCAACGGGCGTCGCGTCGGCAATTACTGGCTGGTCGGCGACGTCAGGAACACGTCCGGCCGATCGATGTTCGTCCGCCTGAAACCGAAAGGCACGGGCGGCCGCCCAGCCGGCAAATGGACTGACGCGGCAACCGGCGAGCACGGCGACCTGCTCGACGTGATCAGGGAAAGTTGCGGTCTGGTCGATTTCCACGATGTAGCCAATGAAGCCCGACGCTTTCTGAGCTTGCCGCTATCCGAACCGAAATCCGATAGTCGATCGCCTCTACCACCGGTACCGACCGGCTCACCGGAGTCGGCACGGCGTCTGTTCAGCATGTCGCAGCCGATTGCCGGCACGGTTGTGGAGACCTACCTGCGGGGACGAAGCATTACTAACCTGCATGGCATCGACAGCCTGCGATTCCATCCGCGCTGCTATTACCGTCCCGAAGCAGACGCTCCGACGGAAATCTGGCCGGCTATGATTGCGGCTGTCACCGATCTTCAGGGCCGCATCACCGGCGCGCACCGCACATGGCTCGATCCGTCAGGGCGCGACAAGGCGCCGGTCGATACCCCACGCCGGGCGATGGGTTACCTTCTCGGGCACGCGGTCCGTTTCGGTCCGGCTGGCGACGTCATGGCGGCGGGCGAAGGCATCGAGACCATGCTGTCGCTCCGCTGCGTTTTGCCCGATATGCCGACGGTCGCAGCGCTCTCGGCCACGCATCTCGCAGCCATTCTGTTTCCAGCAACGCTGCGCCGCCTCTATATCGTCCGTGACGACGATCGGGCGGGCGATGGCGCGGTGGCAGGACTGTTCGACCGGGCGCAGTCGGCCGGAATCGAGGCGATGGTGCTGTCGCCGCAGTGTGGAGATTTCAACGAGGATCTTCGGAACCTCGACATCAACACGCTGCGCGCAGCGTTGCGCATTCAGATCGCCTCTGAAGACGTGGTCCGATACTTGAGTACGAGTGTTTGCACCGGAGCAGGGGGATGAGGCTGTTACTCTGCCATGACGGTGACGGTGCGCCGTCGATCCCAAGGCTCCTCCTGTTATCGGAGAGGACCGCGCTCACGGCCTTCTTGAGAGGGCGACCCTGCGGCAAGCGGTCCGGCCACGCAATGGCGTCCGCCGACTATTTTCCGTCGCGCCGCCACGGCGGCGCTTTACATCGCGAAGCAAAATAGCCGGCTCCCGCCATCCTCCGCTTCGCTACGGCCGCTGTCGCTGCGCTCGGCGGTGCAGGTCCGGTCCGCCCGCCGCCTTTCGTCGCCATGAAGGCCGCGATGAGCGCGACCAATCCGACCAAGGAAAGCCGCCATGACGATCGAGCGCACCGAGACCGATTACGAGCAGCCGCACACCACATCCCCGACGGATCACGTCCTTACCGAACTCCAGCTTCACGGCTACCGTCCCTTCCAGGACGAACCCGACCCGAGACCGCTACCCGAGGCCCGCATCGTCGCTACCGCCGTCGCCGATATCTTCGACGCACTCATCGCGAGCTTGAGCGAAACCCGCCTCGAACCCGACCTCGAGGACCTCTTGTGGTCCGCCGTCAATCTCTTCCACCGCGCCAACGAGCGCATCGCGCGCGAACTCGACGACAACGAACAGGCGCAGAAGCGCAGCCAACGCGACCAGGATGGCTCCGAAATCCGCTCGGTCGAACTCGAACGTCTCACTGCCGAGGGCATGACGCTGATCGAGCGGCGCAACAGCATGGAATATTTCCGCGACCAGGCGGCCGACCACTTCGCACGTCACACCGGATCGCACTGGCATCCGCGCAGCGGCTCGATGGTGAACCGCCGCGCCCTGACCTCGGCCGTCATCGATAGTCGCGACTTCCTCGCCGCCAAACACCGGGCCGAGACCGAGGTCCTATTGCCCGCCGGGCCGAAGATCGCCTTCACCGGCGGCCTCGACTGCAACGATCATCGCCTGATCTGGGACAAGCTCGATCAGGTCCACGCCAAGCATCCAGACATGGTCCTGCTACACGGTGGTTCGCCAAAGGGCGCCGAACGTATCGCCGCCCGCTGGGCCGACCACCGCAAAGTTCCGCAAATCGCCTTCAAACCCGATTGGACCAAACACGCCAAGGCAGCACCGTTCAAGCGCAACGATCAGATGCTCGACGTGCTGCCGATCGGTGTCATCGTATTCCCCGGTACCGGCATTCAGGAGAACTTGGCCGACAAGGCACGAAAGCTCGGCATCCCCGTCTGGAAATTCGGCAACGGCGGCGCGTAAGCGCAACCGTTTCCCCAATTGAATCGCTATCCGTCGACCCTGCAGAGCGGATCTCCGCTCTGCAGCAGCGACCTGGGTTGCACGTGCGCACCCCGCCTGTCTCGAAATGAAACTTGGCTAGCCAGCCCCACCGCAAGGGATTCCAAACGTGCACGGGATCGGCTATTCCTAGGACCGCGCCGTGGTGGTGGTGGAGGCGCGACCCCTGCAACGTTTGTCACGGGAGCCATCACCATGCTCATCATCGGCATTCTCCTTAATCTCGTCGGGCTCGGCATTTTCTGCTGGGCACTGTTCGCGCTCGCAACCCATGCATTGCCGTTCTTCGTCGGCATGACCGTGGGGATCTATTCATTTGAAGCCGGAGCAGGTCCGTTCGGAGCCATCGTCGTTGGCTTCGTTGCGGCCGGTTGCACACTCGTGGCTGGGCAGTACGCCTTTTCCGTCGCGCGCTCACCGATCGTCCGCCTTGTCATTGGGCTGCTATTCGCGGCCCCGGCCGCATGCGCCGGTTATGACGTGACGCTAGCCTTCGCACACCTCGCTATTTCTTCGGAATGGTGGCGGGAGTCGCTCGCTATGTTTGGCGCCATCGCCGTTGGGGTCATTGCTTGGGCTGGTGTATCGACGCGGATCGATCCTGCCCTCAGACCGGGCGCTGCACTCAGCCCTATGCAGCCGCCGCGTGGGGCGACGACCACGGGCGGGTGAACTGCGCGCGTTTGTCGTCTCTCTCTGTTGCGTGGATCGGAGCGTTGAAGCTCGGATCGTCCAGCTTGACTGAGAGATAATCGCGGCCCTCGCTGGAGAGTTCGATCGAGCCGGGCTATCTCGTCGGCAGACCACGATACGGTGTGTCGCTGGGTGCGCGTTGTCTTCTGTCTGCGCGGCGACAGGCGGCCACATTTCTGCACGCCAGGTTTTCTTTTCCTTCGCCGGGAAAGCGGAACTTCTTGTGTGAGCCGATCGCTCGCTGGCACTCCTCCTAAATGCTATTCAGCGCACGCGAGCACCTAGCCTCTCATTGGCTTGATCTGGCCGAAGGCCGGCTGCGCCTCGATCACCTGAACCGCAATGGCGGCGGTGAGACTTTCTTCCCCTGGGCTTCGCCCATTCCTCGCGAGCCAAGAAAGTCTCACCGCCGCCATCCTCCGCTGCGCTGCGGCCCAAGCGGGTGCGGCGTCGATCGCCTTCGGCTTTCAGATCGCCATCGAGGCCGCGGTGGTCGCGAGCTCGGAAACAGCAAGGAGAAGTGACATGGCTAACATCGGTTCATTCAAGAAGTCCGGCCAGGAATTCCAGGGCGAGATCGTCACCCTGAGCCTCCAGACCAAGGGCGTCCGCATCGTCCCCGAAACTAACCAGACCAACGAAAACGCCCCGAGCCACCGGGTCTACGTCGGTCGCGCCGAGATCGGCGCCGCCTGGTCGAAGCGCTCCAGCGAGGGCCGCGATTACCTCTCAGTCAAGCTGGACGACCCGAGCTTCAACGCTCCGATCCTCGCCAACCTCTTCGACGACGAAGACGCCGAGACATTCACCCTCATCTGGTCCCGCCGCAAGCTCAAAGGCGACTGAGGCTCCATTCGCCCCGCCCGGGTTTCTCGGGTGGGGCTTTTTCTCTTAAAGCGCCAGCCCGTGGCAGTCTAGCTTCGAAACGTTAGGGCCCTCGCGCAGGTAACGCCTCTCTTCGGGCCACGACGCGTGTCAGCCGTTGGTCTGGCCTCGAGATTTTCTCTTTCCACTTGGCCCCGCCGGACGAGTCAGCAGGTCAGCTGCCTCGACACCCAATGCTTGCGCAAGCCGATCGACGACGTCGATCCCGGCCGCATAGACGCTTCGCTCGAGAGAGCTGATATAGGTCCGGTCAATCTCCGCACGATGGGCCAACTCTTCCTGCGACAAGCCGCGGGCTTGCCTGATCTTTCTCAAATTGATGGCCAGTATCTCGCGTATGTCCATACACGAGAAGCCACGTTCTTGAAGAGTATTTCACCACGGAGTATTCTCTACAAAGCGTTCCGGAAGGCGGTGTTGCGCACTAAAGTTTAACCTTTCGACCCCTTTCAGCGAGCGCGGCGCTGATTTAGAAATGGGCAGATTTAAGGCGTGGAGACTTATGAAGAAGCCACCACTCGACCCCGACGTTGCCGATGTAGCGCCGACAAATTCGGCACTCACGACATACGACGAGGAACACATCATTACCTATCTGCGGCTGCTTGACGCCGACGCGGAAGGAGCGGATTGGCGCGAGGTCGCAAGGCTTGTGCTCCATATTGACCCAGAACGCGAACCCACTCGCGCAAGAACTGCATTCGATAGCCACCTGACCCGCGCGAAATGGATGACTGAACAGGGATATCGCCATTTGCTGCGCGGTGGTGCGTCCAATTCAGAATAATCCACCTGCGCTTTTACAACCTGCTGGAAAAAACTTCTCCCACTATTGAAGGATCGTCCCGATGCATCACGCGATGCATGATCGGGGACTTCCACAACCTGTGCTGATCAGAATTATCGCCCGCAATTTCTTGCAGTGCAAAGTGGGGACGCGAATGTCTAAGTTGGATTGGAGGTCGGCGAGCGGCTACGATCGCGCTCAAGGCGCAGAGATCACCGGACTTGCCTGGGAATGCCTGCGTCGCAATCAGAGCTATAAAGGCGACTGTCGCGACCTCTCCCGAACCTCCACCGTGAGTGACGAGTTCCGCCGACGATGGGGGTTGTGTTTTCGCAGCTAACCCCGACCAATCTTTCTCTGAACAGACAGTATTCTGGGCACCGGAGGTGCTACCCACGGTGATTCCGGTTCGGCCGGCGTTACCGTTCGGTGCAGACACACACGTCAGTCTGAAGCTGGGCGAATTGACCGCGGGAGAGCTGCGGCAAGCGCCCGACGGCTGGTACGCCGTGCTGAATCTGCGCGGCGTCGAACACCGCGTGTGGCTGAGGGAAGCACCGGTCATTTCAGAGATCTATGCGGTCGAGCTTCAACTCGACCGCGACTTCGAATTTCGTGCGCACGCAGCACGGCGGCTATGGCGAACCCTGAACGACCGTCCACCGGGACCGCCGCTACACGTGTTTTCCGCGCAGCGCCGCCGTCGCCTGGCGCTCGCGCTTCGCGCGCTCGATGCGCGGATGGACGGCAGTACCTACCGCGAAATCGCGGAAGTCCTGTTTGGCGCCAAGCAGATTTCCGAACGCGCCTGGAAAACCCACGACCTGCGTGACCGAACGATTAGACTCGTTCAAACCGGCTTCGCCTTGATGCGCGGTGGCTATCGCGCGTTGCTGCGACCATCACCCCGAAAGAAATAGAGAAGTCGACGGGGTATCGAAAACCTATACCCCTTTCTTCGCCATCCCCCTTTGCGGCATTTCTCCGCGATCGTAGCCGCCAACGCGCCGCCATCCGCGCCGGCGCTCCAGACGATCACGGAGCTTCTCCAATGCCCGATCCGAACGCCGGCTTGCCGCCGCGTTACCTGCGCACGCCCGAAGCTGCCCGGTTCCTCAGTCTCTCGGGCCGCACGCTGGAAAAGCATCGTACCTACGGCACGGGGCCGACCTATCGGAAGATCGGCGGCCGCGTTGTGTATGCGCTCGATGACCTCAAAGCCTGGGCTGACCGCGGCACCAAGACATCGACCGCTGATCCGGGCAACGGCACCGTGCTGCCGGCGAAACGGCACGGCGCGCCTATTCCATACGCTGGCAAGCCGCGACGCTAACGGCAGTGAAGCAGCACGTGTCAGCGCCGCGAAGACATCCATCAGAGCGAAAGCAGCTCGACCTCTTTCGCGCATTGCCGGGCGATCTGGCGCCGCGTGATGCGCAGGACTTGATGGCTTATCCGTTCTTTTCGCTGGCGAAGTCCAAGCGCATCACACCGATCGATTTTCGCGTCGGGACCGTCACCATTCGCGTCGAAGCTGTGCCGGAACACGGCATGGCGACGATATGGGACGCGGATGTACTCATCTGGGCCGCCTCGCAAATCGTCGAGGCCCGCGACGCCGGTCTGAAGACATCTCGTCTGATGGCCGCGACTCCGTACGAAATTCTCACTTTTGTCGGTCGGGGCACCAGCGTGAGGGACTACGATCGCCTCAAAGCCGCGCTCGACCGGCTCCAATCGACCACCGTGATGACCTCGATCCGCCAACCGACGGAACGTCGGCGGCATCGTTTCTCCTGGATCAACGAATGGAAAGAGACGGCTGATGCACACGGCCATGCGAGAGGACTGGAACTTATCTTGCCGGATTGGTTCTATACCGGCGTCCTGAACGAAGCGCTCGTACTCACCATCGATCGCGCTTATTTCGATCTGACCGGTGGATTGGAGCGTTGGCTTTACCGTCTGGTGCGCAAGCACGGGGGTCATCAGGGAGGAGGCTGGAGTTTTGATCTAGTGCATCTCCACGCCAAATCCGGCAGCCTCTCACCGCTAAAGCATTTTACCTACGACCTGCGCGAAATTGTCCATCGCCAGACATTGCCCGGGTACCGGTTGGTCATCACGCATGACCCGCGCGGTGCAGAGCGACTGAACTTCGCACCTATTCCCATCGATGCCTTTGCGTCGCAGCTGCGCAAACGTGGGCGTGTCCCTCCGTCAGGAGGCAGGCTGTGAATCATCTCGTGCTATCGGGGACCGCGACTGTCGTGCCATCGGGGACCCGATCCTCGTGCTATCGGGGACCGGAATCGGAGCTAATTCCTTGGCACTCAATATCAATTTCGTCCCGTAACTTTCCTAACCTGGAATCCTTCGGATTCCTTCTAACGGATGACGCCTCCCGGTGGACTGTGGATAGCGTGCGGGCTGCAAAGCCACACACAGCCGCCTGGCGATTGCCTGGCCAAAACATCCACCAACGAGCGGCCGTGACAGGTCCGCCAACGCCAAGATGGCTACAAGACCCAGACGCGTCAGTGCGCGTCGAAGTCTGCCTCCCGCAATCTCTCTCTACAAACTTTGGAGGACGATGTGACTGACCTCACGACGGTCGAGCTGTTGTGGCTTGAAAAGCGTATCGAGAATCGAATTCGGTTCGGCCGCGCGGTTGCGGAACAAATCATCGATCGCCGCCGCCGTATCCTGTCATTCGCGCCCGGCACTGTCTTTGCGTTCGTTCGATGGGCGTCCAACGATTTTGGCACGGTCATCTCGCGTGTCGACATTTTGCGCGCAGCGACGCCTGGGCAGCGCTATTCGACGGTGCCTTGGGTCAAGCCCGGTGGTGACATTTTACTGCGGCTGACCGGCTGGACCAAGGTCGAGCGTGTGCTGCAATTGATCGATGCAGTGGAAGCGATCGACATCCATCCGGCCGACGTCGCGCTGGACTATTGGCATCACGCCCACAATCGCTTGTCCGTGAACGAGACGCCGCGGCCGTACACCCGTGCGCGCCATCAGGCCTGGCTGCGCCGGCAAAGGATTGCGCCATGAGAGGTCGGTCGACGACAATTGCTACGACTTTCGGAGCTGTTGCTCTTGTCATGTCGACAATGGGACAGGCGACGCCAGCCTACATTTGGAACGTCTCGAAGAGCGTTCCGATCGGTCTCTATCAGTTGCAGCCGGTCGGCAGACTTGCGGTCACCGAACTCGTGGCCGTCCGACCGACCGATCCACTTGCGAGTTTTCTCGATCTGAACGGCTATTTGCCGATCGGCGTTCCCATGCTCAAGCGCGTGCTGGCGCTTCCTGGACAAACGGTCTGCAGGAAAGGGCTAACCATCTCCGTCGACGCGATCGAGATAGGAGAGGCAAAAACGCGTGATGGTCGTGGGACACCGCTCCCGGTCTGGCAGGGATGCCGCGTCGTCGGCACGGACGAACTCTTTCTCATGAATTGGCAATCGGAAGACTCTCTTGACGGCCGCTACTTTGGCCCTGTCCCTCACTCGTCCGTCATCGGCAAGGCGTTGCCTGTGTGGACTAGGGAGGAGTGATCGTGATCGCCCTTATCGAAAAGCCTGTCATTCCTCTGTTCGATCGGTCGCCGCACCATTCCTCCGTCCCGACCACCTTCGTGCCAGCCGTCGCGCGCAGCTGCGGTCCAGGGCAGCCGCAAGGGCGGCGCAAGCGCGCGTTACCCTGGACGGCCGCGAGCACGATGGCAGGCTTCCGGCTGCTCGGGGTAGCAACGTGTATTTCCGCTTTTGTGACGACCGTATTGCCATACGAAGCCCTGGCGGATGCTGAGTTGACCGTTCCGGTAGCGCATTCGACGAGCGCATCTCGCGTGGAGGCCTTTGCGGCCTTCATTGCCGAGGCATCCCGCAGGTTCGCGATCCCGGAGCGCTGGATTCGCGCAGTTATGCAGCTCGAGAGCAGCACAAATGAGCGAGCAGTCTCGCCAAAGGGAGCGCTCGGGCTGATGCAAGTCATGCCCAAGACCTGGGTTGAGCTGAGCGTTCGCTACGGACTGGGCATCGATCCATTTGATCCACGCGACAACATCTTGGTGGGTACCGCGTATCTTCGCGAACTGCATGACCGTTTCGGATCGCCTGGATTCCTCGCCGCCTACAATGCCGGTCCAGAGCGTTTTGAACAGCATCTAGCTACAGGTCGACCGCTTCCAGCAGAAACGCGGGTATACGTAGCGGCGCTTGCGCCAATGCTTGACGCCGAGCCACGTGACGCCGGTTCCTCCGTTGCGAGCCCCATCACGCCCTGGCGACAAGCTCCGCTGTTCGTCGGGCGTCGCAACAGCTTATCGGTTGATCACCCATCAACGTCGTCGCTCTTCCCGAAACCGTTGTCGGATATGTTCTCCGGGGCAAGTCCGCATGCGCTGGCGCGGCATGCCGAGGGCATGCTCGCTCGTCGAGCGAAGCAGGTGCGATCCGATGATTGAAATCGCATTTTGTTACAGGGCATCGGAGATTTTCACAGATCGGAAAGTGATCGGCAGGGAGCGGGAAGAAGGCGACCGGGGAGGGCAAGATAAAAGCGCCGACGGCTGTCGGGCGCATGTGGTTGGTTGGATGGGGATTTTCTTGACGTTAGAACTTCAACGGGCTGGCGCGATCTCCGAAAGCACTGCGGCGTCAATGATGCAGGCGCCAGCTCCATGCAAAAAGGGCGACGCGGTACCATGAGCCAGCACGATAGCGACTTGCGGATTCGACCAGGTCGTATCCGGGACGGGGGCCGGCGTGCGGTCAAATCGAAGAGCTTTGTCGGACAGGTGATGCGAGCTGCGCGCAGAGCTGGACACACTGGCAAAGGATTCGGCCGTTCAGGCACGAGCAGTTCATCTCAGTTCGGGCGCGGCCGGGCGGCCGCGCTAGCCCTGAGATTGCGTTCGCCGGGCCGCCGCGTGGCAATCAAGGCGCGCGTCGTACGTCATCACGGAAGCCGGTCTCGACAGGCGCCGCTGGCGAAACATCTGACCTATCTCAAAAGGGATGGGGTCACTCGGGACGGCGCTGACGCCAGGATGTTCGACGCACACTCAGATCAGGCGGATGAAGGGGCCTTTGCCGAACGATGTGGCGAAGACCGCCACCACTTCAGGTTCATCGTTTCGCCGGAAGACGCACAGCAAATGACGGACTTGCGAGCGTTCACGCGAGAATTGATGGCGGACGCCGAACGTGACCTTGGCACTGCGCTCGACTGGGTAGCCGTCGATCACTGGAACACTGACAATCCACACGTACATGTCCTGGTCCGAGGGCGCGCTGATGACGGGCAAGATCTCGTCATCAGCCGCGACTACATCAGTCGCGGATTTCGGTCTCGGGCCGAGGAGCGCGCTACGTTGGAACTCGGACCGCGCACTGAGCGTGAAATCCACTCCATGCTCGAAAACGAGGTTGAGGCGGAGCGATGGACCGGCCTGGACCGAGCGCTCCGCGCGGCCGTCGACGAAGGCTCGGGCATTGCCGATCTTCGCCCAGCAGATGTCGTGGAGGATCCCGAGCTTCGCCGGCTTATGGTTGGTCGTGCGGCCAAGCTGGAACGGCTCGGCCTTGCCGAACAGGTCTCGCCCGGTTGCTGGAGCCTGAAACCCGGCTTCGAGCAGACATTGCGAGACCTTTCGACGCGTGGCGACGTCATCAAAACGATGCATCGCGCTATGGTCAGGGGAGGGCGCGAACCGGATATTTCGGGCTTTGCCCTTCATGGAGACGAGCTGTCAGATCTGGTGATTGGTCGACTGATCGAGCGTGGTCTACAGGATGAGCTCAGAGGTTCGGCTTACGCCATCGTCGAGGGCATCGATGGCCGAACTCATCATATGAGCTTTTCCGATTTGGAGCTCACCGGTGATGCCAAGATGGGAGCCATTGTCGAGGCGCGCACCTATGATGATGCGAAGGGCAGGAAACGACTTTCATTGGCAGTCCGCTCGGACCTGACAGTTCAGGAACAAGCTGCGGCCTCTGGCGCGACTTGGATCGACCGCCAACTCCTTGCGCGCGAACCTTTGGTAGCCAGCGGCAGCTTTGGTGCCGAAGTGCGCGACGCAATGGAACGTCGCATCGATTATCTGGCGGGCGCGGGTCTTGCCCGGCGGCAAGGCCAGCGCGTCGTCTTTGCCCGCGATTTACTCGACACCTTGCGGCGACGGGAATTGGATAGCGCAATCGGCAAGATCAGCGGGGACACCCGGCTAGCATACCAACCTTCAGCAGAAGGCGAACACGTCACCGGGATCTATCGTCAGCGTGTCACCTTGAGTTCAGGCCGGTTCGCGATGATCGACGATGGGTTGGGATTTCAGCTTGTGCCCTGGCGACCCACACTGGAACGGCATGTGGGAAGCCAGGTTTCCGGCGTCATGATGCCGGGTGGCAGAGTCGACTGGAGCTTTGCTCGGATCCGCGGATTGGGACTCTAGCGCCTGTCCGGTTCGTACGCCGTACCCGCCATTTATTCGCCTCAGTGGAATACCTGCCTTGCCAATCGCGGGCGGCGGCATTTGATCCCGCGCCATCATGTCCACGACCAAGATCCTTTGGGGGCAGATCACTCTCGTCTGCTTCATTGTGCTCGTCACAATGTGGGTCGCCACGCAATGGGTTGCGTGGAAACTCGGCTATCAGGCACAACTCGGTCCGCCCTGGTTTGAGCTGGGACAGGGCAGGCCGGTCTATGTTCCTCCCGCCTTCTTCTGGTGGTGGTACGCCTACGATGCTTATGCGCCAGAGATCTTCATTGAGGGCGCCTGCATCGCGGCCTCGGGCGGGGTCATGTCAATAGCCGTCGCATTCGGCATGTCAGTGTGGCGAGCGCGCGAGGCGAAGACCGCGGCAACTTATGGCTCCGCTCGATGGGCCGTGCGCCGCGAGATCGATTCGGCTGGCCTTCTGAGACCGGACGGCGCGGTGCTCGGCCGCTTCGAGCGCAGCTATCTTCGTCACGACGGTCCGGAGCACGTGCTTTGCTTTGCACCGACACGCTCCGGCAAGGGCGTGGGTCTCGTAATTCCCACGCTGCTGACGTGGCCAGGCAGTTGCATCGTCCACGACATCAAGGGCGAGAACTGGACGCTCACCTCGGGCTTCCGCTCCCGGTATGGCAGGGTGTTGTTGTTCGATCCGACCAACCGCGACTCCGCGGCCTACAATCCCTTGCTGGAAGTCCGCCGTGGCGAATGGGAAGTTCGCGACGTCCAGAATATCGCGGACGTCCTCGTCGATCCGGAAGGGGCATTGGAGCGGCGCAATCATTGGGAAAAGACCAGTCATTCTCTTCTCGTCGGCGCCATCCTGCACGTCCTGTATGCGGAGACGGATAAGACGCTCGCCGGTGTCGCCAACTTCCTATCTGATCCCAAGCGCCCGATCGAAACTACCTTGCGTGCGATGATGACGACGGCCCATCTTGGCGAGGCCGGTCCGCATCCGGTCATCGCGTCAGCGGCGCGCGAGCTTTTGAACAAGAGCGAGAATGAGCGTTCCGGTGTGCTGTCAACCGCGATGTCCTTTCTCGGACTTTATCGCGATCCCGTGGTGGCGCAGGTCACACGGCAATGCGACTGGCGCATTCGCGAACTTGTTGAGGACGAGCGGCCGACAACGCTCTACCTCGTGGTCCCTCCCTCCGATATCAGCCGGACCAAGCCGCTGGTGCGGCTCATTCTCAATCAGATCGGTCGCCGCCTAACCGAGGACCTGCATGCCAAGGGACGACGGCACCGGCTCCTCTTGATGCTAGACGAATTCCCAGCGTTGGGCCGCCTCGACTTCTTCGAATCTGCGCTAGCCTTCATGGCAGGATACGGCCTGAAGAGCTTCTTGATCGCCCAATCGCTCAATCAGATCGAAAGAGCCTATGGCCCGAACAATTCCATCCTGGATAACTGCCACGTCCGTGTGTCCTTCGCGACCAACGATGAGCGGACCGCGCGGCGAGTGTCCGACGCGTTGGGGACGGCTACCGAGCTTCGGGCGATGAAGAACTATGCTGGCCACAGGCTCAGTCCGTGGCTCGGACATCTCATGGTCTCCCGGCAGGAAACCGCGCGGCCACTGCTCACGCCAGGGGAGGTCATGCAACTGCCGCCGGATGATGAACTGGTTCTGATCTCTGGATGTCCCCCAATCCGCGCGCAGAAAGCGCGCTACTATGAGGACCGGCAGTTGCGGGAGCGCGTACTTCCGCCCCCGAAACCGAACCATGATCCGGTCGGTCATCGACGGGCTGACGATTGGAGCAAGCGGCCGATACCAGCCAGCGTGCTCGGCGTAAATGAGCAGGTTCAGGCGAACCCGGACCAGCCCGTGGACGATCCGGCCAATGGAGGCATCCGGCGTGAACCCGAACTTCCGGAGCATGAAGAGATCGCACCCGAGCGCACCCCACCGGTCCCCGAGTTCGCGTTCTCCGACGAAGAGCCTGACGATGAGGTGCAGCGTGCAAGTGTTTTGCGCCGGCAGGTATCCAGCGTGGCGCGTCAGGCGGCCATGGATCCCGGTGATGGCATCGATCTCTGAGATAATCTGATGCGGACCAAGCATACATTCCGCCTGCCTCCGGAGTTGGCAAGGCAACTCGCCGAATACGCCAACCGCAAGCGCGTTCCCCAGGCACTTGTCGTCGAGACGGCACTTTCGTCCTACCTGTCGCCGGACAGTTCCGAACGGATGGAAGCAGCACTAGGGCGCCGGCTCGATCGGCTGACGCGACAAGCCGAGCGTCTCGAACGTCATGTCACGATTTCAAATGAAGCCGTGGCGCTGTTCGTTCGGTTCTGGCTGACCGCGACGCCGCCTCTGCCCGATATGGCGCAACCGGCGGCACAGGCCAAGGGACGCGAACGCTACGAGCGATTTGTCGAGGCCTTGGGCCGGCGGCTCGCGAAAGGCCAAAGCTTGGCACTGGAGATTTCACAGGACATCGTCCCTGGTGATGGAAGTTCGGGTGCGAACGATCCCGAGCCGTGAACGGTCCCGCCGTCTCTTTCTCTTTCTACGCCAAATCCCTACGCCCCATCTGATCTCGTTGCCCAAAGGTCTGTCCTGATTTTTTAGTTGCCCCACACCGAGCGGCCGTTCCGGTCGACAGGCGGGTGGGGGCGGCAGTGGCGGTTCAATCCTATCAATCGGAAGCGACTTTGCGCGGTGCGCGCATGCTGCGCAGCGCGCTGGGACCGGCCATCGCCGCTTGGCTCGAAGATCCTTCGATTGTTGAGGTGATGCTCAACCCGGATGGCCGGTTGTGGATCGACCGGCTGTCCGGCGGCCTGTGCGATACGGGTGAGTTCCTCGCAGCGGCGGACGGCGAACGGATCGTTCGGCTTGTCGCCCATCATGTTGGTGCGGAGGTCCACCCACTAAGCCCACGCGTGTCGGCGGAGTTGCCCGCGACGGGCGAGCGGTTCGAGGGTCTACTGCCTCCCGTCGTTGCGGCTCCCACCTTTGCGATTCGCAAGCCTGCGGTCGCAGTATTCACACTCGACGACTATGTGGCTGCTGGCACGATGGACTCGGAGCAGGCCGCAGTTCTTCGAAGCGCCGTCGCCAAACGCCGCAACATCCTCGTGGCTGGCGGTACTTCGACCGGCAAGACCACGCTGACCAACGCTCTCCTCGCCGAGGTTGCCAAGACGGCCGACCGTGTCGTGCTGATCGAAGATACCCGCGAATTGCAATGCACGGCCCCGAACCTCGTAGCCCTGCGAACGAAAGATGGCGTGGCCTCACTTTCCGATCTTGTCCGGTCGTCGCTGCGGCTGCGGCCGGACCGAATCCCGATCGGTGAGGTCCGGGGAGCTGAAGCTCTCGATCTCTTGAAGGCCTGGGGCACCGGCCATCCCGGAGGCGTCGGCACCATTCATGCCGGCAGCGCGATCGGCGCTCTACGCCGGCTTGAGCAGCTGATCCAGGAAGCTGTCATCACGGTTCCACGCGCACTCATCGCCGAAACCATCAATCTAATCGCCGTGCTGTCCGGCCGCGGCTCCGATAGGCGCCTCGCTGAACTCGCAGAGGTCAACGGCCTCGAGCCCGACGGCGATTACGCAATTTCATCAGCAGGAGACCACCCATGATTTGTTCGCCGCTTCGACGCCACGCGATTGGCGTTGCCGCTTTCTCTTTCTCCGTCCTCGCGATGTCCTCTGCGGCATACGCCGCGGGCTCGAACATGCCGTGGGAGCAGCCGCTCAACCAAATCCTTCAGTCCGTGGAAGGACCGGTCGCGAAAATCATCGCGGTGATTGTCATTATCACCACGGGACTTTCGCTGGCCTTTGGCGACACGTCAGGGGGCTTTCGACGCCTGGTCCAAATCGTGTTTGGCCTCTCGATCGCGTTCGCCGCCTCGAGCTTCTTCCTGTCGTTCTTCTCCTTTGGCGGCGGCGTGGTGATCTGATGCAGGACTCAATCGCCGGCTTTTCCGTTCCGGTTCACCGGGCTCTGACCGAACCGATTCTGCTCGGAGGGGCGCCGCGCGCGGTCGCGATCCTCAACGGCACCCTGGCCGCAGCGCTCGGGCTCGGACTTCGCCTCTGGATCGCCGGCCTCTTGTTGTGGGCCGTCGGCCATGCCGCCTCGGTGTGGGCTGCCAAGCGCGATCCGCTTTTTGTCGACGTGGTTCGCCGGCACCTGCGTATCCCCGCCCATCTCACTCTTTGAGCCATCCCAATGATGAATCTTGCCGAATACCGTCGTTCGACCACCCGTCTTGCAGACTTTCTGCCATGGGCAGCGCTGGTCGACGAAGGCGTCGTCCTCAACAAGGACGGCTCATTCCAGCGCACGGCGCGGTTTCGCGGACCGGATCTCGACTCCGCGGTGCCAGCGGAGCTTGTTGCGATTGCTGGGCGCATCAACAACGCGTTGCGCCGGCTGGGCTCTGGCTGGGCGATCTTTGTGGAGGCACAGCGTCATTCGGCCGGCCGCTATCCCATCTCGAACTTCCCAGATACGGCCTCGGCGCTGGTCGATGCCGAGCGCAGGGCCGAGTTCGAGGAGGAGGGAGCCCACTACGAATCGAGCTACTTCCTCACCTTTGTGTATCTCCCGCCGCCCGAGGATGCTGCAAGGGCCGAGCGCTTCCTCTACGAAGGACGTGAGCGCACGGAGAACGCCGACGCCCGTGAAATCCTGCACGGCTTTGTCGACCGTACCGATCGGATCCTGCAACTCGTTGAGGGCTTCATGCCTGAGAGCCGTTGGCTCAATGACGCGGAGACCCTGACCTATCTGCATTCCTGCATTTCGACCAGCCGCCAGCGCGTCCGCGTGCCCGAGGTACCGATGTATCTCGACGCGCTTCTGGCCGACCAGCCGCTGACCGGTGGTCTTGAGCCCCTGCTCGGCAACGCGCATCTGCGGGTCTTGACCATCGTGGGATTCCCGAGCGCGACCACGCCCGGGCTCCTTGAGGAACTCAATGCCCTTTCCTTTGCGTACCGCTGGTCGACTCGGGCGATCATGCTCGACAAGACCGATGCAGTAAGACTGCTGACAAGGATCCGCCGGCAATGGTTCGCCAAGCGCAAGTCGATCGCAGCCATCCTGAAAGAGGTGATGACCAACGAGACCTCAGCGCTCGTTGATACCGATGCAAACAACAAGGCGATCGATGCCGATGCCGCGCTTCAGGAACTCGGCTCTGACCTGATCGGCGAGGCATATGTCACTGCAACCGTAACGGTCTGGCAGGAAGATCCTCGTATCGCCGACGAACGGTTGCGCCTCGTCGAGAAGCTGATCCAAGGACGCGACTTCACCTGCATGGTGGAGACCGTGAATGCGGTCGATGCCTGGCTCGGTTCGTTACCCGGTCACGTCTACGGCAATGTCCGCCAGGCGCCCGTCTCCACCCTCAACATCTCCCATATGATCCCGCTGTCCGCAGTCTGGGCGGGGCCGCCGGTCGACGAGCACTTCAAGGCCCCGCCACTGTTCTTTGCGCGGACTGAAGGCTCGACCCCGTTCCGGTTCTCTCTTCACGTCGGTGACGTCGGCCATACGTTGGTGGTTGGCCCAACCGGCGCCGGCAAGTCGGTGCTGCTGGCTCTGATGGCGCTTCAATTCCGCCGCTACGCGGGCGCACAAATCTTTGCCTTCGACTTTGGCGGCTCGATCCGGGCGGCCGCCCTGGCCATGGGCGGGGACTGGCACGATCTCGGTGGCGCCTTGTCTGAGGATGCTTCCGAGCCGGTCGCGTTGCAGCCGCTTGCTTTGATCGAGGCCGCCGCTGAGCGCGGCTGGGCCGCCGAATGGATTTCGGCAATCCTGGCTCGCGAGAAGATCAGCATCACCCCGGAAGTCAAAGATCATCTCTGGTCAGCATTATCATCGTTGGCCTCGGCGCCGATCGGCGAGCGGACACTGACCGGGCTCTCAGTGCTGTTGCAGTCGGCAAGCTTGAAGCGCGCCCTCCAGCCCTATTGCCTGGGCGGCCCCTACGGCCGGCTGCTCGACGCCGAAGCTGAGCGGCTAGGGGAGGCGTCCGTACAAGCGTTCGAAACCGAAGGACTGATTGGTACCGGCGCGGCTGCGGCCGTGCTCGCTTATTTGTTTCACAGGATCGAAGGGCGGCTCGACGGTCGGCCGACACTCTTAATCGTCGATGAAGGTTGGCTTGCCCTGGACGACGAGAACTTTGCTGGCCAGCTCCGCGAGTGGCTCAAGACACTGCGCAAGAAGAATGCCTCGGTCATTTTTGCCACCCAGTCGCTTTCCGACATCGACGGCTCGGCGATCGCACCGGCCATCATCGAGAGCTGTCCGACCCGGCTGTTCCTGCCGAACGAGCGTGCGATTGAACCGCAGATTTCGACGATCTATCGGCGCTTCGGTCTGAACGATCGGCAGATCGAGATTCTCGCCCGCGCCACTCCGAAGCGGGACTACTACTGCCAGTCACGGCGCGGCAACCGTCTGTTCGATCTCGGTCTTGGCGAAGTCGCGCTTGCCCTTACCGCTGCCTCCTCGAAAGCCGATCAGGCCTTGATCGAGCAGGTGCTCACCGAGCACGGCCGCGAAGGCTTCGTACCCGGCTGGCTGAAAGCCCGCGACGTCGCCTGGGCCTCCGATCTCATCCCGCATCTCACCAAAGAAGGAGCTTCGTCATGAGTCGTCTCCGTCAGCTCGCGGCGGCAAGTCTAATCGCCATCGCCGCGCTTCACACGGCAAAGCCAGCTACAGCGCAATGGATCGTGTTCGATCCCAATAACTACGCTCAGAACGTGCTGACCGCCGCACGCGAATTGCAGCAGATCAATAACCAGATCACATCGCTGCAAAACCAAGCGCAGATGCTGATCAACCAGGCAAGGAATTTGGCGAACCTGCCGTTTTCATCGTTGCAGCAACTCGAGCAGTCGATTCTGCGTACTCAGCAGTTGCTCACCCAGGCGCAACGGATCGCATATGACGTCCAGCAGATCGACCGGGCGTTCTCGACCACCTATGCGCCGACTTCGTCAAGCCAATCGGATCAGGCGCTGATCGGTAACGCGCAGGTGCGCTGGCAGAACGCGGTCGCCGGTCTTCAGGACGCCATGCGGGTACAGGCCACGGTCGTCGGCAATCTCGACACCAACCGGACGCAGATGTCGGCGCTTGTGACCGCGAGCCAGGGCGCGTCGGGCGCCTTGCAGGCGAGTCAGGCCGGCAATCAGCTCCTCGCATTGCAGGCGCAACAGCTCGCCGATCTCACCGCCACGGTTGCTGCACAAGGGCGAGCTCAGAATCTGGAATCCGCCCAACGAAGTGTCGCTCAAGACCAAGGCAGGGAGCAACTCCGGCGCTTCCTGACTCCCGGTCAGGGATATCAATCCACAACCGTGCAGATGTTCCACTGATGTCAGAGCAAGACAAATTATTCAGACGGTTTCCACTTATCGCGGCCATTGGCCTTGTGGTTCTGTCTGTGGCTGCATGTGCCGTCCAGCTTCGTCCCGAACAAGACAGCCAACCATCGCCCGTTACATCCGAAGAAGGCCATCCTCTAGCACCGAAGCTCGAAAGCTGTCTGGCCGTCACGCCCGATCAGACGGCTACCTTCGAATACTGCCGGCGGGTTTGGGCCGAAAATCGGCGCCAGTTCTTCGGTCCGCAGATAAAGTCAACTTCATCTAAAGCCCCAGATCATACGAGCGAACGACTCCCTTCCGAGCCAGCACCGAAGGATCAGAGCCGCCTACCGCAGGGCTATCCGCCCATAGCCGCGCCTGCACAGGAGTAGGACGTGGCAGGCACCGGCGTCATTGACCAATTTCTGGAAACGTTTACCCGCTACATCGACTCCGGCTTCGGACTGCTTGGCAGCGACGTCGGGTATCTGGCGACCACACTCGCAGCGGTCGATATCACGCTGGCGGCGTTGTTCTGGTCGTGGGGGACCGACGACGACATCATTGCGCGCCTCGTCAAAAAGACCCTCTTCGTCGGCGTCTTCGCCTATCTTATCGGCAACTGGAACAACCTCGCTCGGATTGTTTTCGAGAGCTTTGCTGGGTTGGGGCTTAAGGCTTCGGGCACCGGGCTGTCGTCGGCAGATTTTCTCCGGCCCGGGCGAATTGCGCAGGTCGGGATCGATGCTGGAAGGCCGATCCTCGACTCCGTCTCTGGACTGATGGGTTACATCAGCTTCTTCGAGAATTTCGTGCAGATCGTGGTGCTGCTGTTCGCCTGGGTCGTGGTGCTGCTCGCGTTCTTCATTCTCGCGATCCAGCTCTTCGTTACCCTGATCGAATTCAAGCTGACCACGCTGGCGGGATTCGTGCTGATTCCCTTCGGTTTGTTCGGCAAGACGGCTTTCGCGGCCGAGCGTGTGCTCGGTAACGTCATCTCGTCAGGCGTCAAGGTGCTGGTGCTGGCCGTCATCGTTGGCATCGGCTCGACTTTGTTTTCCCAGTTCACATCCGGATTCGGCGGCAACCAGCCGACGATCGAGAACGCCATGGCGCTGGTGCTTGCAGCGCTGTCGCTGCTGGGCCTCGGAATCTTTGGACCCGGCCTTGCCAACGGCATTGTCTCCGGCGGGCCGCAGCTCGGCGCCGGTGCCGCCATCGGAACGGGGCTGGCCGCAGGGGGCGTGATTGCGGCTGGAGCGGGCCTCGCTGCAGGCGGAGCTGGCTTAGCCGGTGGCGCATTCGCCGGCGCCGCCAGGGGTACGACGGCCATTGCGAGTGGTACCGCGAGCGCGTTTCGGACGGGAGGGTTGTCCGGGGTCGCCGAGGCGGGCGCTTCCGCAGCGGCGAGTCCGTTGCGTCGGGTCGCCGCACGTCTTGGCGGCGCCAGCAACGCAGCAAGCGGCGACCAAGGCACTGCAGATCCCGGCTCAGCCGCCTCCGAGAGCCCACCCGCATGGGCGCGGCGCATGAAGCGTACTCAAACCATTACGCATGGCGCTTCCACTGCAACGCATGCGGTCCGCGCAGGCGATCATGCTGGAGGAGGTGCGTCTGTCGACCTCTCCGAGGGCAATCACTGATGACCAATGATCTCAAACGCGGTGACGTCAAATGGTTCGATGGCGGGCGCTCACGGCGCCGGCCAGTGAGGGCCAGTGGCTGCAGGCAGACCGCAGCTACCGCGCAGGACGAACGGCGGCGGATGATTACGCTCGGCTTAATGATGACGTTCGCCAGTCTCTCAGCGCAACCGAACCCGCGGTGCGGTAGCCGCCTGAAGACAGAGGACTACGGGTTCATTCCTAGAACCGCATCGTTTGACGGCTACCGGTCGCGAATTCATCAGGGGCTTACCCTTGATCTTCCGCATGTACTCCCTGAAGCGAGAGGTCTCGGCGTCCCAGTGCGGCGACGGCAATGCAGGGACTGTCGACGATTCCGCTGCCTGTGCGTCTTCTGGCCGTTCGCGGCTGCGGGAGATAGCGCGCCTCGCCATCCTTCGCTTCGTCCCACTTCGCTGGTTCGTGACGGCGATAGCTTTCGCCTTCCTTTCCCGTATCCTCGAGGAGATTGTCAGATGTTTAAACGATCGGCCGTTCACTATGGCCGCACGCCCGAACCGGTCACACCCTATCAAAAGGCAGCCCAGGTTTGGGACGAGCGAATTGGCGCCGCGCGAGTGCAGGCAAAGAATTGGCGCTTGATGGCCTTTGGGTGCCTTTCTCTCGCGGCGGGTCTGGCGGCAGGTCTCGTCTGGCGTTCGGCCCAGGGGACCATCACGCCATGGGTGGTCGAGGTAGATCATATCGGCCAAGCGCAAACTGTCGCGCCGGCAAATCTTGTCTATCAGCCAAACGACCCACAGATCGCCTTTCACCTGGCCCGCTTCGTCGAGCACGTGCGCAGTCTGCCGATGGATGCAATCGTTCTCCGTCAGGATTGGCTTGGCGCTTACGACTTCACGACCGATCGCGGCGCCGCGGCCCTTAACGATTACGCTCGTGGCAGCGATCCTTTCGCCAGGCTCGGCAAGATGCAGGTTGCCATCGATGTGTCCAGCGTCATTCGGGCCTCTCCAGACAGTTTCCGCGTGGCATGGACCGAGCGGCGTTATGAAAACGGTCAACTGGCCGCCACCGATCGCTGGACAGCCATCCTCACCATCGTCCTCGAACCTCCACGCGATATCGATCGATTGCGCAAAAATCCGCTCGGCATCTATGTCAACGCGATTAATTGGTCAAAGGAGCTTGGACAGTGATGACGGCGACCCTCAGGCCTGCAAAAATTCAACAGGGCTTGCGTCCGCTTGTTTTGATCTGCGTATGTGCGCTCGGCGGTTGCGCGACATTCAAGCCACCGCAGATCAGCTACGATGATGAGTTGCCGCCGCTTTCCAATCCGGCGGAGCTTACGGATGATCGTCCGCGACCACTTCACGTTCCGCCACCCTGGAGCCCGACACGAGGTGGCAAGAAGGGCGCGACCGAAGCCAACGAGCCGATCGTACGGATCGAGAGCGCTAACAACGCCGCACGCGTAGAGCCTCGCAGAGCGGGCTATTTCAATGCCGTGCAGGTGTTTTCTTATAGCCCGGGCGCTCTCTACCAAATCTATGCGTCGCCTGGACAAATTACCGATGTTGCCCTGGAGCCGGGCGAGCAGTTGATCGGCTCGGGACCCGTTGCCGCCGGTGATACCGTGCGCTGGGTGGTCGGTGACACCGAGAGTGGTAGCGGTGACACACGCCGCGTGCACATCATGGTCAAGCCGACGCGGCCTTCCATTGAGACGAATCTCGTCGTCAACACCGACCGCCGGACCTATTTGATCGAACTGCGCTCGCGCGAAAAGCCGTATATGCCGTCCGTCGCCTGGTTCTATCCTGAGGACCGCGCTAGTCGACCGCGTTTGCCCTCGACACCGTTTATTCCTGATCAAACTCACCGCCGCTATCGCTATACCATTGAGGGTGACAGTCCGCCTTGGCGCCCGCTCAACGCGTATGACGATGGCCGCAAGGTCTATGTCGAATTCTCTGCCGGCATTGGCCAGGGCGAGATGCCGCCGTTGTTCGTGATCGGCCCCGACGGCAAGACCGAGATCGTCAATTATCGCGCCTACGGCAACCTGTTGATTGTCGACCGGCTATTTGCAGCCGCTGAACTGACGTTGGGTGGTGAGAATCAACAGAAGGTCCGGATCATTCGCAGCGATGGGAGATCGATGTGACCGACACCGGACAAGCGAATGCCGGAGGCGAGTCACCGGGAGAGCGGCGCGATCAGGAGGACATCGCCCAAGTCCTGCGACTGCGACCAGAACGGCCGCGGGTGACGCGCCTTTCGCGTAGGATGCTAGCCAGTGCCACGGCTCTAGCCCTGATTCTCATATCTGGAGCCGTGCTGTGGGCGTTGCAAAAGAGCCAAAAAGATGGTCCAGCCCCGGAAGAACTCTTCACGACTGACCATCACAACGTCGCCGACGGCCTTGGCGGGTTGCCAAAGGATTATGCCGGGATTCCGCGCGATGTGCCCCCACTTGGACCGCCTCTACCGGGGGATCTTGGACGCCCGATTGTCTCTGCGCAGAATCAGTCCGGTCCGCTCGCCGTTGACGCCGAACAGCAGCGAGTGAACCAGGAGTCCGAGGCGGCGCGTACCAGCAAAGTATTTGCCGCTACGAATGTTCGGCCGTTGGCTGCAACCACGGCCTCCAATGAAGCACCAGCAAACGCGGCATCATCGTCGGATGAGGCCTTCTCTCAGAACGGTCAGGATCGGAAGCTTGCGTTCGTCAACGCGCAAGTCGATCGCCGGACTACCAGTTCCGATCGGTTAGTAAAACCGGTGTCTCCCTTCGTGGTTCAGGCCGGCACAGTCATTCCGGGCGCTCTCATCACCGGGATCCGCTCAGACTTGCCGGGCCAAATTACCGCGCAGGTTACCGAAAATGTTTATGACACGCCGACCGGACGGGCGCGACTGATACCACAAGGCGCGCGATTGATTGGGATCTATGATAGCCAAGTCGCCTTCGGGCAATCACGCGTCCTCCTGGTTTGGACCCGGCTCTTAATGCCAAATGGACGCTCGATCGTGCTCGAACGCCAGCCGGGAGCCGACGCCGGTGGTTACGCTGGCCTTCAAGATGAGGTCGACAATCACTGGCTCGAGTTGTTCAAAGCCGCGGCGCTCTCGACCTTGTTGAGCGTTGGGACCGAACTCGGCTCCAGCGGCAACGACAGCGACATTATTCAGGCGTTGCGTCGCGGGGCAGGAGATTCTCTCAATCAAACTGGTCAACAGGTAGTTAGGCGCAATGTCAATATCCAGCCGACGCTCACTATCCGAGCGGGTTTCCCGGTCCGCGTGATCGTGAACCGCGATTTGGTGCTCGAGCCGTACAAAGGGTAGGAAGATGGCAAAACTCAAACTTGGCTCGATCCTCGATGACAGACCAGTAAAGTTGGCAATCGAACTCCCTGCAGCCGTGCATCGTGACCTGCTCGCTTACGCGGGGGCGCTTGCACGTGAGACGGGACAGCCGATCGCAGACCCGTCAAAGTTGGTGGGACCGATGCTGACGCGATTCATGGCTACAGACCGGGCCTTTGCAAGGGTACGACGCAAGAGTCAGATCGAAGGCGACGGGTAGCGTTCTCCGAGCAATTTAAGAAAGCTCGCTAGAGCTGGATTGTCATTGTCGGCCCTCCAATGCGCCGAATAGCCGATCCGACTCGGGCCCGTGCCGTCGCGCAGCTCTCGGTAGATCAAGCCGGAAAAGCTCGCACCGGTGTCGGATTCTGTTACCAGACTAATGCCAAAACCGAGACTGACAAGGCTTTTGACGATGCCACGACTGACGTCATGGCGTTCGATTCTGGGCCTGTCCTCGGGAGACACAAGCTTCGACAGCACAAGATCTTCAAGCTCCCGGCCCGGATCATAATGGCTTAACACCAATGTTTCGCTCCGGAGGTCGGTCCAATAAACTGCCTCCCGATCTGCCAGTGAATGGCCCTCTGGGAGCGCAACCAGCGTCCGTTCGCTCCATAGCGACAATGCCTTGTTATCCTGGATGGGCGCATCGCTGGTTACGATCGCGATATCTAGGGCACCGTTCCGTAGAGCGGCGACGAGACGTGCCCGCGACCGTTCGGCCATTCCGAGTTCGATCTCTGGGAATCGTTGCTTGAAATCCGTCAGTGTCGCACGCAAATTGCCGGCAGATAGGGACGTGTAAAAGCCGACCGTCAACCTGCCGGCTTCGCCGCGACCGGTGCTGTGCGTATGTGTAACGAGCGCATCCATCTGCTCGAGAATCGATCGAGCGTTTCGGAGGAAATGACGACCTGCGTGGGTTGCGCGCACCCCGCCGCTGGATCGGTCGAACACGATCACACCAATTGCTTGTTCGAGCTGGCGAACACAGCGGCTGAGAGTTGATTGCCGCACCAGCAACGCCTCGGCCGCTTGTCGAAAGCTTCCGTGGTCCGCAGCCGCGACCGCATACTGGAGATGTTGCAGGTCGATTTTCGATGACCGGCTTCGGAACAACGAATTCGTTGAATTGGAACTATCATTCATATCTAAAGCTCGTCTCACCGGTCGGGTCGGCCTGCTAAGCGACCGCCGACGCGACGGGTGCCCAAAGCACAGGACCAGTTAGCCCGCCGGAAGTGCGGACGCGCGTCAAACTCTCGGTTGACGTTTCCAGATACCCTGCGACGGCAAGGGTATTACCTATGGCGTGAGGTTTCCCGATCCTCCGCAAGGGCCATCGCGCACGGCGCAAGATTCGCTCCATTCGGGCATCGGTGACGGTCACGATTTCGGTGAGCTGCCGAGACAGTCCGAACTCAATCATACCCGCAAACAATTCGTAGGTCGCAGCTGCGAGGCCGTGATTTGCCCTTGGCATCTCCGAATAAAGGTCGAGGGCAAAGCGGCTACTCTCCCATATGGCCGGGCTGGTAGGAGCCGGCGCACCGTCAAGCAATATGGGAAAGATCTCGCGCAACATGGTTGGGCCGGTCGAGGGCAGCAGGCGGACACATCCTTGGACGCGGCCACCGTTTGCTCGCTGGATCAAATACGCAGGCTGAAGTGCGTCGAATTCGTCGATTTCCAAATCCCCGCTGATCTGAACGTCCCAATCTAGCCGTTCCCCGAACACGCGGTGCCGAAGCCTGTGCATCTCAGAGATCTCGTTGATAAACTGACCGTAGTACTGTGCCGTAATTAGCTGCATCATGGTCGCCTCCTAGATCGCCGAACTTTCAGCATTGGAAGCGAAATGGTGGGCGAGCACACCCTGTGCAGATGCTCAGGGTGACCTAGGCGGTTGGATTTTGTATCGTTGGTCTCCACGCGATCAGACGCGCGACCGCTTGGCAAATGGAGTGAACGCCTAGCTTGGCCTTTGCATTGTCGAGATGGAAGGCTGCGGTGCGACGGGAGATACCGATAATTCTTCCAATCTCCCAGGCGGACTTGCCTTGCGCCGCCCATTGGAGACATTCGAATTCGCGAGGCGATAACAATACGCCATCGATGACCCGACTGGGAGCGAGCTTGCGCCGAGCGTGTGCATGAAAATACATCGCCATGAGTTGGAGCACCTGTCTATGCTCTTTGATACGACGGGAAAAAACGCTAGTACGACTCGCATCTGTCGCGAAGGTGACAGCCGCGATTGGCCCCCGGCCATCGTGGATAGGAACGGTGAAACCGTAGGAGATACCAAACTTAGCGGCCTCCTCGAAAAGCTCCCGCTGCAGATCGGATCGCATAATCATCGCTGAGCTAAGACCCCACTCAAAGGGCTCGGTATCTTGGGTAGCTTGGATCACTACAGGATCAAAACGCTCGTAATGGTGTTTCAAATAGTGCGATGTCCATGCCAATGGGTATGTCGATATCAATTGAGGAATGGCCCCTCGTTGAGCCGACATGCAAAGATACGCAAAGCAAGACAAGTCCAACGCACCGATTGTCCCTGCCATAGTGTCCCGAAGGGAACTGGCGTCGGTGCTGTCAGCAAGACTATCGATAAAGGTTTGATAAATACGATGCATTGGAGTGCCCAGCCGTCGGTGAGCTCCTACACAAGTATGTGCGTTTGTTTTTCTGTGTTGATGAATTTCCAATCATCCCCGGAGGGGGATACCTTCCGCGCGCTCCCATAACAATTTTTGACTAAAGTGCGTTGCGAGAGCCGCAAACGTTAGTTGCCATACCGCGCATTCAAAAAATTGGCCCGCAATCTTGAACGACCGCGGGCCAAGTCTAGGGAGGAAAGCGACCGCAACGCAGCCGCTCACGCGGGCGAGCTTTTAACATTGATGGACTTCGAGCGGAAACCCCTGAATGGCGTTAACTGACGAACATTTTGTCAGGCTAAGGGCAACGCATTGTTTCTTGTTTAGGGGACGACCGAAGCGATACATCTTGGCTGGTTCAAAGAGTGCTAACGAACAGAGCAACCACATGCCAAAATTGAACGATGAAATGCACTGGCGCGCGAGAGGATACGACATCGCGCCGAAACGGTGAACCGATTGCGCCGTCGTTCCAGCGCGATATTTTATGTTTCGCGTGTCGTAATGAAGATGTGCTGTCGGGGCCGGCATCGTTGCTGAGTTCTGTGCCGACATTACAGAGCCTGAGACGTCGAAGAGATAAGTGCGGGTGGTTCTGTCGGCGCATGCAGATCCGGAGTTAAGTATGGGAAATACGCAAAGGCATTTCGAAGACGTTGTGGTTGGAGAAGAACTGCCGAGGCTGGAAAAAGCCCCCTTGACGAGCATGCACTTGATGCGGTGGTCGGCAGCGATGGAAAACTGGCACCGCATCCACTATGATGATCGCTTTGCCGTTGAACACGACAAATTACCGGGCCTCCTGGTCAACGGTTCACTCAAGCAGAATTTCATTCTGCAGGCACTGAAAGATTGGGCTGGCCTCGAAGGTTGGGTCTGGAAAGTCTCGTTCCAATTTCGACAGATGGATGTCGTCGGGACCTCGCTCCGTGTTTGGGCGCGGGTGAAGGAGAAAAAAACGTCCGTCGGCTACGGCCTCGTCACGCTCGATTTGGGCATCGTCAATGAAGAGGGCCGGGAGTCGACGCCCGGCAACGCCGTTATAGCGCTGCCTCTTCGGGCCGGAAGTGTTCCTTATCCCTTCATCCCGCCCGTTGAGGAGAAGGCCGGAATATGAGCGATCTTCCGTCACTGGTCCGTATTAACGAGGAGGGGCCTCGCGAGGGCTTCCAACTCGAGGGCGCCGGAGTGCCTACCGATCGAAAGATCGAACTGATTGATAGACTCTCAGAGACGGGCTTGAAGCAGATCCAAATCGTCTCATTCGTGAATCCAAAGCGGGTCCCCGGGATGGCCGACGCTGGCGAAGTGGTGGGCCGCTACAGGCGTCATCCGAACGTCCGTTACACGGCCCTTTGGCTGAATGATCAGGGGTTCAATCGCGCATTGGCTACAAACCGGCTCGACCTCGGTGGGCGCATCGTTCTTTGCGCATCACCCGCGTTTCTGAAGCGGAATGCGAACATGACGCTGGATGAAAATATAGCGTCTCATCGTAAGCAGATCAGAAATTATCTCGATAAGGGACTAACGGTCACGCACGGGGGTTTGCAGGCGGCATTCGGGTGCAATTTTGAGGGCGATATTAGCTTGCATCAGTTGCTCTCAACGGCCTCAGACGTGTTCAAGCTCGCTTCCGAGTTCGGGCTAAAGCTCAAGACGTTCGTACTTGCCGACACGATGGCGTGGGCCAATCCGACTTCGGTTCATCGGAGTGTCGTTGCGTTCCGTAACAAGTTCCCCGATGTCGAAGTTATTTTGCATCTTCACGACACCCGTGGCCTCGGAGTTGCCAATGCGCTCGCCGGTTTGCAGGTCGGTGTAGCGAATTTCGATACTGCGGTTGGCGGTCTTGGAGGCTGTCCGTTTGCCGCGCATAAGGGCGCGGCCGGAAATCTCTGTACAGAAGACTTTGTCTTCATGTGCCATGAGATGGGCCTCGAGACCGGTATTGATCTCGACGCGTTGATCGATGCCGCTCGACTTGCCCAAGACATCATCGGACACCCATTGCCTGGATGCGTGATGCAAGGCGGCAATCTTGGCACTCTGCGCCAATCGGCCAAAGCGGCTAAGTCCGAAGCGAGTGCGGTATCATGACTGCTCGTGACAAAGGCGAAACCACGAACTCAGGCCCATTGGCGGGATTGACCGTCATCGATGTAGGCATGCTTTTCGCCGGACCATTGGTGGGAACTCTGCTTGCTGACCTCGGCGCAACTGTTATCAAGGTTGAGCACCCTGCAGGCGATGAGGTGCGCCGGGTCGGCCGCTTCAAGGACGGCCAACCCCTGTGGTGGCGCGTGACTTCGCGGAACAAGCTGCTGGCCGCGGTCGACATCAAGACGCCCGAAGGTCAGAAGGTCCTTCGGCGCCTGGTGAAGAGTGCCGACATTCTGATCGAAAACTTCAGGCCTGGACGCTTTGCCGAATGGGGCATGACCTACGAAGGCCTGTCGCAAGACAATCCTGGTTTGATCCTGCTGCACGTGAGCGGGTATGGGCAAACGGGACCCTACAGCAGCCGTCCGGGCATGGGAACGTTGGCCGAAGCCTTCAGCGGTTTTGCCCATACGATTGGACCTCGGGAGGCCCCGCCGTCCCTGCCGATGTTTCCGGTCGCCGATGGAGTCGCCGCCATTACGGGCGCCTACGCAGTGTTGGCAGCGCTCTACGCACGAGGCCGCGATGGTCGCGGCGACGAGATCGATCTAAGTCTCTATGAGCCCCTGCTGTCGCTGATGGGCGCCATGGCTATCGATTACGACCAACTCAGCTATATCGCAACACGGCACGGAAATCGTTCCAATTGGAGCGTCCCGCGCAATACGTACGCCACACGAGATGGTAAGTACGTTGCCGTCTCGAGTGCGGCTAACTCCGTCGCCAAGCGCCTGTTTAGGGCAATCGGCCGGCCCGATCTTGCCGAAGATCCCGATCTCGCGACCAATCCGCAACGGGTCAAGCGAATCGAGGAGTGCGACGGCGCAATCGCCGAATGGGTTGCGCGCCATACGCAGGAAGAGGCGTTGGCGCGGTTCCTCGAATGCGAGGTCGTCGCGGGGCCGATCTACGACGTGAAACAACTGTTCGAGGACAAGCATGTCCAAGAGCGCGGCACCTTCGTCGATGTCCAAGATCCGATTCTGGGAAGCGTTAAAGTGCAGGGCGTCGTTCCTCGCTACCGCCGCAACGCCGCTGAAATGCGGTGGCTCGGCAAGACAGTGGTGGGCGCCGACACCCGCTCGCTGTTGTCTCAGGTTGGATACAGCAAAGACGAGATCGCTGCTTTGGAAGCATCAGGAATCGTTCGGACCGCACCAGGGCATGCGGATGAAGAGCGTCTCCTTTCTTCAGTCACGCCCTAGGCGCGTCCAATCTGCGTACGGCCAGATCCGTGCGCCTTCAGTACGTCCAAATCTTGAGATCTGAGGAATACGACAATGAATCTTGGGGTGCGCGGCAAGGTCGGGCTGGTATTCGGCGCGGGGGGTGGCCTTGGAGGTGCGATTGCCAAATCGCTCTCTGACGAAGGCGCAAAAGTCGTTCTCGCAGACATAAATGATGACGCTGCCACTGCCGCCGCCACCGCCATCACGAAAACCGGTGGCGAAGCGCGAACGGTCCAGTGGGATCTAGCTGATGTGGCCCGCATCTCAGACCGCATGGCAGCTGTCGAAGCATTGTTTGGGCCGGTCGACATCCTGGTCAACAACACCGGTGGACCACCGCCGACCCCGGCCTTTGGTCAGGAGACGACGCTCTGGACGAAGAGCTTTGAGAGCATGGTGCTGTCGGTAATCAAAGTCACCGATGCAGTCTTGCCAAGTATGCGATCTCGAAAATGGGGGCGGATCATCACAAGTACGTCTTCGGGAGTCGTGGCGCCGATCCACAATCTTGGAATCTCGAATGCGCTGCGATCGAGCCTTGTTGCTTGGTCAAAAACATTGGCACGCGAGGTCGGTGCCGACGGGGTGACTTGCAACATTATCTTGCCGGGTCGCATCGCTACGCCGCGCATCAACTTCCTCGACGAGAAGAAGGCCGAACGTGAAGGGCGCTCTATCGATGCCGTCGCAAGCGAAAGCGTCGCATCCATTCCCGTTGGACGCTATGGCAAGCCGGAAGAATACGGCGCCGTCGCGACATTTCTGGCCAGCCAACAGGCGTCCTATCTCACCGGCTCGATAATCCGAGTTGATGGTGGCTTTATTCAGAGCATCTGATTCATGCTCCTGCGACTTCTTGAACACGAACGGCCAACGATATGAAGGCATCAAAACCGACTATCGCACCCTTTCGGGTTGGTGAATTTGACGTCCTGACGATTCCAGATGGAAGCCGGTCCTTTCCGTTGCTGGATGGCTTCATTCGCAATGCTGACCGAGCGCAGATAAATGAAGCGTTGGTCTCCGCCAATATGAAGGCAGACGAAATAACCATTGTTTTCAATCCCGTTGTAATCTCTGAAAAAGGCCGGCACGTCCTGATGGACACGGGAAATGGCGAATCTGCAAACCAATCGCCGACCGGACCAGGACAAACGCGCGCTACTCTTGTTGAGGTGGGAATTGCGCCCGAGAAAATCGATCTAGTGGTTATTTCCCACTTCCATGGGGATCATATTAATGGATTGCTGCGTGCTGACGGATCGCCAGCCTTTCCGAACGCAGCAATCACCGTTCCTGAGCGAGAATGGGCCTTTTGGACCAGCGATGACGAGCGTAGACGCGCTCAAGGCGGTTCGCTTGAAGCGGCCTTCGCCAACGTTTGGCGCGTCTTGATACCTATGCGCGAAAGAATCGAGCAGCATCGCTGGGACGCCGAGATTTCACCCGGTATAACCGCGATGGGAACACCGGGTCACACACCGGGGCACACGTCGTATATTGTTGCTTCGAGAAACAGCAAACTGTTTGTGCAAAGCGATGTGACCAATCATCCCGCGCTGTTCGTACGTAATCCCGGATGGCATGCAGCGTTTGATATGGATCCTGAATTGGCCGAACGCACGCGTCGTCGTGTCTATGAAATGTTGGTCTCAGAAAAGATGCCCGTCCAGGGCTTTCATTTTCCACTCCCGTCCCGTGGGTTCGTTAAGCGCTCCGGGGATGGCTATCACTTGGTGATGGGCAATTAAACGATCTTCTTAGCGCACATGCACTTTCAACCGAAGGTGTGGGCCAGCGTCGATCTGGTGCGGCGCCGGTCTCAACGGTTAAGCGGCTGGAGTGGGGCGCCACGTAAAATAGGCGAATGCAACTTGGCCGAAAATGTGACCTGCCGTCAGCCAAATGGCTGAACCGTTGGCTCGTTTCTCAACAATATTGGCCCAACGCATCAAGGCCGTTCATTTTGGCGTGGAGGCTGCGCCGCGGACGTGCTGCCGCTCAGAGATCCTTATCGTTCGGCCGAGGAGGATTTGGCAAACATCCAGTTTGTCTCAAGGCACACAATTGTTGTTTGTTTCGGGAATTGGGTCTCGATATCGTTTTTGTAACACGAGCGGAGACATGGTGGAGCAAATCTGCCGGTTCTTGGCTGGTAAAAAACTGAGGGGAGGAAAACTGTACGGTGCCCCAGCGTTCCGCCGAGCAATCTGGCTATGCCAGCTTTTGATCAGATCGGCGGATCGTATCGGCCACTGTGACCATCCCTCACCGCAGCAGAAGGTCGTGCAGCGCGAGCGAACTCTCACGCTCTGCACGCCGCAATTGCAGGACGTGAGATAACGATGGCAATCGACCCAGAAGTGCATGCCGAACTGTCCAGGATTTCGACGGGAACGATTACGACTATCCTCTTCAAGCATGGACTCCGTAGCATCTGGATGGAGGGACCGCGGCATCTCTTTGGTACGAAGAGCCGGTTGGTGGGCCCCGCGTTCACGATGCGCTTCGTCGCCGGGCGAGAAGATTTAACAACTGCCGCAGCGTGGAGTTCTCCTAAATCGACGCGGGCATGTATTGAGCAGATGCCCGAGGGGTGCATCGTTGTAGCTGATGCAGGTGCCAATCCAAAAGCCGGCATTGTTGGCGATATACTCTGCGCCCGCATGCAAGCGCGCGGCGTGCAGGGGCTCTTGGTGGATGGTGCGGTTCGAGACGCTGTCGGCATTCGATCTCTCGATTTCGACATCTGGGCAAATGGTGTTTCGTCGCCGCCGGCCGTTTCGTCGCTGCACTTCGTTGGCTGGCAAGAGCCGATTTCGTGCGGCGGCGTAGCGATCATTCCCGACGACATCATCGTCGCGGACGAGGATGGAGCCGTCGTTATTCCCAAGGACGTGGTTGGTCACGTGCTCAAGGATGGCGTCGAACAAGAGAACCTCGAATCGTGGATCCTAGAGGAAGTCAGGTCCGGCAACGCTCTTTCGGGCCTATACCCCATCAACGATGAGAACAGGCAACGATATGAGCGCGCAGCAGGAAAATCGCGCTGACTGAATGCTGCGAGTCCGAAGCAGTTAAAGAGAATCAAAAAACAAAGCTGGAGGGAACATCAAGTGAGATCGCGAAATACGATGATTGGCCTGCTCTTTACAGGCGGAGTTATCAGTTACCTTGACCGCGCGGCGCTTTCGGTCGCGGCTCCAATGATAGTCGCGGAACTTGGTCTTGACGCCGCAAGCCTCGGAATCGTCTTCAGCGCGTTTTTCGTCGGCTACTCGATCGCCTGTTTCCTTGGCGGCCTTGCCGCTGACAAGTTTGGGCCGACGCGCGTCATCTTGTGGACGATGCTGCTTTGGTCGCTGTTCTGTGGATTGACGGCGGCGGCGACAACGATCACGGCCATGTTGATCATCCGGATACTGTTCGGAATGGCGGAGGGGCCGTATCAGTCGAACACCGTAAAATTGATCGGAAATTGGTTCCCGACCTCGAAGCGTGGAACGGCGATCTCGCTCGCCATTTCAGGAACGACGCTGGGAGGCGCGCTTGCTGGGCCGATAGTCGGCTCTCTGGCGGTCGCTTACGGATGGCAAGTCTCGTTCATCGCTATCGCTGCCGTCGGAGTGGTCTGGTCTGCTGCGTGGGCTCTGATCGGCCGCGACATGCCGCCGGCTGGAACAGTAATCGAGGATGATGGCCCAGGGCAGGTGCAGACTATGGACATCGCAGGATCGGACGCTGCCCATCCGGTGAGCACCTGGAGCTATCTGGCCAATCCAGCCGTCCTCTCGACTGCCGTTGCATTCTTCGGATTTGCTTACCTGCTGTATTTCTTCTTGAGCTGGTTCCCGTCCTACCTGACGATGGAACGTCATCTCTCGGTAAAAGACATGAGTCTGGTCACGGTGATTCCGTGGGGCATGGGATTTGTCGGATACCTTTTGGGTGGTGTCATATCGGATTTCCTTTGTAAGGTGACCGGACAGCCCATCCTCGCTCGAAAGCTCGTTCTCGTTAGCTGCCTCTTGGCATCGGCGGTCTGCGTCGCCCTTACCGGTTACGCAAACTCCGCGACGTCCGCTGCTGCTCTCATGGGGGCGTCCGTTCTGTTCCTGTACCTGTCCGCAAATAGCTATTTTGCGCTCATTCTGGAGATGGTGGCGCTTCCGCGCGTGGGTGGAGTCAGTGGCTTCATCCACATGATCGCGAATTTCGCAGGTGTACTGGCTCCCGTCATTACGGGTTACCTGGTTCAGGCCTCTGGCTCATTCACCAGCGCATTCGTCCTTGCTGGCGGAATAGCGTTGCTAGGCGCAATTTCGGTCGCAGTCTTTGTTCCACGCAAGCCGGCTGAAAAGCGGCTCGCGGAGTTACAGGGTGCCTGAGTTGCGCGTGGTCGATCTAGGTCGCGAAGTTTAATGGAGAACGAAGTGAAGGGTATTGTATTCACCGGTGACCGGAAGCTTACGCTGATGTCATTTCCAGACCCGGTCCCCGGGTCTTGGGATGTCGTCCTTGAGATGAAGGCCTCGGGCATGTGCGGTAGTGACCTCGATGCCTATCGTCGCCCGGCCGGCGAGAAGATGACGAGCGGGTTGCCGCAGCCTGAAGGCCCTGTCATCGCCGGGCATGAGCCCTGTGGTGTCGTTGTTGAGGTCGGAAGTAGCGTCGACCCACGCCAAGCACGTCGGGGTGATCGCATGATGGTGCACCATTATTCTGGGTGCAGGACTTGCGAGCACTGTGCAACCGGATGGCCTCAGCTGTGCGAGGCAGAGCGTATCTCGGTATACGGCTCCAGTGAGCACGGCGGTCATGCGAAATACCTGAAGGTGCCAGCCCATACCTTGGTCAAATTGCCGGAGAGTCTGTCTTTTCGAGCGGGTGCCGCCATCTCGTGCGGAACTGGCACGGCCTTTGGAGCCCTTGTGCGTCTTGGCGTATCAGGACGAGATACGATCGTCGTTTTTGGTCTAGGCCCCGTCGGCCTTTCGGCAACCCAGCTCGCCTCCGCGATGGGGGCGCGCGTGATCGCGCTTGATACCAATGCGGAAAGATTGGCCCGTTCGAAAGAGTTCGGCGCGTGGGAAGTGATCGATCCCACAGACAGCGACGTCGTCGAGCGGGTGCGCGCTCTCACTAATGGTCGTGGTGCTGACTTCAGCTTGGATACGTCAGCGTCGGCAGCAGCACGAGCCAGCGCCGTGCGGTGTACTCGCATTTGGGGAACTGCATGTTTTGTCGGGTCCGGCGGCCAAGTCACGCTCAATGTGAGTCCGGATTTGCTGCGCAAGCAGCGCACAGTGATCGGCCACTGGACCTTTTCGACGGTTGGCCAAGCAGAGTGCGCAGCCTTCGTCGTCGACCACGGAATAAACGTCGATTCCCTCTTCACCAACGAATGGTCGCTCGATGACGCCGAGCATGCCTACCAGCTGTTCGATGGGCAAAAGACTGGCAAGGGCGTTTTCATCCTTTAGCTGAACATGGGCCAGCTCATCTGCTGCGCTGATGGACGCTGATCGCCGAAACGGCGCCTCGATTATCACTTCAACACTACAAGAAGGTTCAGACAATGCCTGCAACGAATCTAGCTCTAAACAAAGCCAAGCCTTCCTTTCTTGACGACGCCACCAAGCTGCTTCTCATCGACGGCCAGTGGGTCGAGGCAGAAGGCCGCAGAACATTTGAGACGCACAATCCAGCAACGGGCGAACTCTTGGCGATGGTCGCCGAAGGCGATGAGAGGGATATCGACCGCGCCGTCCTTGCCGCCCGACGCGCTTTCAACGGGCCTTGGCGCCGATTCAAACCGTTCCAGCGACAGAACGTCTTGTTGAGGCTCGCCGAACTCGTTGAACAGAATTATCAGGAACTCTGCGTTCTGGACACGCTCGATATGGGCGTCCCGATCAGCAGGACTCTCGGCAATCGCTCGAGGATAGTTGAAACTGTCAGATATTATGCCGGGCAGACGATGTCGCTGCAGGGCGACACGATCGAAAACAGCCTCGATGGCCAGTTTTTTACGTGCTCCTTGAAGGAGCCAATCGGCGTTGTTGGAGCGATCATTCCATGGAACAGCCCTCTCTACGGGACCTTAAAGAAGATAGGTGTCGCGCTGGCAGCGGGATGTACGCTTGTACTCAAGCCTGCCGAGGAGTCGCCGTTGACGGCATTGCGTATTGGTGAACTTTGTTTGGAGGCAGGCATTCCGGATGGGGTTGTTAACATCGTGCCTGGCTTTGGCGAAACTGCCGGCGCCCGGCTGTCGTCCCATCCTGACGTGGACAAGATTGCCTTTACGGGTTCACACCTAACGGGTCAGAAGATCATCCAGGCGTCCGCTTCGAACGTGAAAAGCTTGTCGATGGAGCTCGGAGGCAAGTCGCCGAACATCGTATTTGCGGACGCCGACTTGGAGAAGGCCGTTCCCGGTGCTGCAATGGCAGTCTTCAACAACGCTGGGCAAATTTGTTGCGCTGGTACGCGTATGTTTGTGGAACGCGAGATCTACGAGGAATTCGTTGCTCGGGTCGGCGCGTTCGGACAGAAGATGCGCGTCGGAAACGGATTAGACCCTGATACAGAAATGGGCCCCCTCGTGTCCAAGGAGCAGCTGAAGCGGGTCACTGACTACCTGACAATCGGTCAGCAGGAAGGCGCGCATGCCGTCGTGGGTGGCAGCCGTCTCAGCGGAGACCAATACGACAAGGGCTACTTCGTTCCTCCCACCGTCTTCAGCAACGTCAAGGACAGCATGCGGATAGCGCGCGAAGAAATCTTTGGTCCTGTAATCTCGGCCATTCCTTTCGACGATATTGAGGAGGTCGTCGAGCGCGCCAACGATACGATCTTTGGGCTTGGTGGCGGTGTCTGGACGCAGAATGTGGGTAAGGCCCACAAGATCGCTAAGGCGATCAGGGCCGGAACGGTCTGGGTGAACGCCTATAACATCATGGATCCAGCCGTTCCATTCGGTGGATATAAAATGTCCGGCTATGGGCGCGAGGGTGGTGCTCATCACGTTGACGAATATCTCCAGACCAAGGCTCTGATCCTCAATACTGATTGAAGGATCGAGGAAGGATACCGGTCGGCGGCGGCGGTTCACCACACGGGTGATCCGCGACCGCCGTGCTGCAAGAATTCGAAAATCCATGGGGAGGGGTATGGAATCCGATATCATCATTGTCGGCGCGGGTTCGGCTGGCTGTGTACTTGCGGCTAGATTGTCAGAGAATCCGGCGGTGCGGGTGACGCTGATCGAAGCGGGCAGTCGCAATAGCAATATTTGGCTCAAGATACCTGCCGGATACGGCAGGCTCTTTCAGATTGGGGGCTTCCACTGGGCCTTTGCCACCGAAGAGGAGCCTGAGCTTAAGGGCCGAACGATACCTTGGCCGCGCGGCCGCGTCCTCGGTGGTTCTGGAGCCGTCAACGGATTGGTGTTCTTCAGAGGAATGGCTGCGGACTACGACCGGTGGGCTTCGGAGTGTGGCGACGAATGGTCATATCGCGCCGTGCTGCCTTACTTCAAGAAGCTGGAAACTTGGGCCGGCAAATCGAGTGAAAGCCGAGGTGGATCGGGGCCGATCCATATCCAAGAACCATCCAGCCTGTCTGCCGGTGCAAAAGCCTTTCTTGAAGCCTGCACCCGGCTTGGCTTTCCGCGCAATCCGGATGCGAACGACGGTGACATCGAGGGCTGCTGTCCGGTGCAGATGAATGTGAAGCGTGGATGGCGTTCCAGCACTTTAGGGGGATATCTGGTTCCAGCTTTGGGCCGCAGCAACCTGCGCATCGTGACAGATGCGACGGTAACCAGGATTCTGTTTCAGGACAGGCGCGCGACTGGCGTTGAAATGCGAGGAGACGATGGTTCTACCCAAAGACTGGGAGCTCGGCAACGCGTGATCTTGTGCGCAGGCGCGGTCGGTTCGCCGCACCTTCTACTCGCATCGGGCGTTGGACCGGCGCAGGATCTGCGGTCATTGCAAATTCCTATAATCGCGGAGTCGACCAATGTCGGTCGCAATCTGCAGGATCATATGATTACCCGGTTTGCTTTTCAGACCCAGACCGCGGGGACGCTGAATGAAATCATGGCAAGCCGCACTCAAAAGATGATTATGGGAGCGCAGTTCCTGCTACGCGGCACGGGTCCCTTGGGTGTCAGTGCTACGGAAGCGGCCCTCTTCGCCCGTGCTTTACCAGACGCCAAGCATGCCCAGCTTCAGTTCCATTTCAGCAATTTCCGCATCGACGGAAAATCCTATCGCCTGCCTCCAGAACCTGGCTTCATGTTCAGTTTTAATCAATGCCGACCCGAAAGCCGCGGCACAATCGGGCTCGCCGGTCCGAATCCAATGGATCGGCCAAAGATCAAAGCCAACTATCTGTCTGCGGATCATGATCGGGCGGTCGTTGTGGCCGGCGTGAAACTCGCCCTGAAGATCCGAATGACGCCCCCATTCGCTGACCTGGTTAAGACGACGGCCTTTCCTGAAGAAAGCCTTTGCAACGACGATGAGATCTTGAGTTTCGTGCGCGAGAATGGAACGACTGTTTACCATCCGGTCGGCACCTGCCGTATGGGACGGCAGCGCGAATCCGTCGTCGATCCTACCTTGGCGGTGCGGGGTGTGGATGGTCTGTCTGTTGTGGATGCCTCGGTTATGCCATCATTGCCCTCGGCCAACCCACAGGCTGCGACTATTATGATTGCGGAGCGATGGGTAGGTCTAATTGGCGAGAAATCTTTGCTAGGATGATATTCATAGGATGGAAAGAAAACTACCTCCACTCAACCCGATCCGGGCATTCGAGGCGGCCGCGCGTCATCTGAGCTTTACTTTGGCCGCCAAGGAACTGAACGTCAGTCAAGTGGCGGTCAGCCGGCAGGTCCATGTCCTTGAGAAATACCTCGAAGTTACTCTTTTTGAGCGTGGCGCACGGTCGGTTGAACTGACACCAGAAGGCGCACGTCTCCTGCCCAGCCTGACCCAAGCTTTCGCGGACATTGAGAAGGCGGTTTCTCTGGTCAACATGCGGGGGCGGAAAAACGTTGTGGCGATCCAAGCCTACACCACATTCGCGCAATGGTGGCTAATTCCGCGAATGGGCGAGTTTCACAAGGCCTTTCCCGATATCGAGGTCCGGCTTGCGGCTTCGCTCGAAGAAGTCAATTTCAGCCGCCAAAATCTTGATGCCGTCATCGCTTCTAAGCCATCGGCGTCGGAGGCAAATACGAGTGAGTTCCTCCTCCCTTGTCATTTACTTCCGGTCTGTATTCCGTCCTTGTTGACGAACTTGCCGGCTAAACTCGGCCCAAGTGATGTGCGACGATTTACGTTGCTTCACTCTCTCTCTCGGCAGGAGGCATGGGACGAATGGCTGAAATCCGCAGGATGTTCCGACGTTCGCACTAACAGGGGGCTGAAGTTCGAGTCGTCTGCGATGGCGCTCGAGGCGGCACTTGGTGGAATGGGTGTCGCCATGGGGATCTTTGAACTTGTGCAGAAACACTTGAAATCCGGGCAGCTCATTGCGCCGTTCGGGCACATTCACGAAAGCCAGCGCGGCTACTATGTTGTCCGCCCGGCTGATCGTCCGATTTCGAAAGCTCTCCAGATTTTTCTCAACTGGCTTACGGAGCAGGCGCGCCGATCGCGAGAAGAGGGGGCAACAATGCTTGCAAATCTTTCGGCCGTAGCATCGACCTAAAGCGGGGCAACTTCCTGAATAGGACGGAAGTTACCTCGACCACAATTCTGCCCGATGAGTCGAAGGCGACGGATGACCATCGCATAAGCTGCTTAGTTGTCAGTAGGTTCGTCGAAGTGAATAAGTTCGCCAGGGATCGTAGCTGTTACAATCCAAGCGGCTCGCTGTCGCAGCATGCCGAACTACCTTCGGATCTGGACGCGCCTGTAGCGCAAAATCAACTTCTCCTGTGCATCCAGAAAATCGCACTCGTAGTTGACGAATAACATCCAGCCTTTCGAAGTCTCCCGCTCAGCGATGTCGCGATAGCGGGCACGCAGAAAAATCTGTTCACCATGGTTGGCGTAACGAATGAACTCGACCTCCGTGCCACCATTTACGATCGGGCTGCCTTTGAGTGGCAAGGGTGGCAGGCCAAAGCTGGAGGAGCCAACAACACCGTCAAAGTCTGCATCAGTTGAACGTTCTTGAATGAGATCTGGGTCGCCAAAAGGCAGCCGCAGCATCGCTGAGGGAAAAAGTGGAGGAGAAACTGGCTTCTTGTATCGGGTTCCAGCAGTAAATTTCTCATCCATGTAGATCGGGTCTATGTCCATGATCGCTTGAGCGTAGCGGCGCACCGCTCCACGCTCCACCACATCACAGCATCTCTGCAATGGCGTCTCCAACCCGATCATCTTGCGGATGTCGTCGGTCAGTCGCGGCATAGACGTCCTCATCAATGTTTATTTCTAACTCCATTTAGTATCCGGCGATCGAGCGCGGAACGACTAACAATGCGGTTCATCGAGACCGATAAAAGCTTGGGCTGCATGAGAGAACTGCGGCTGGCATGTTTGCATCGCGTACCAGATTCGCGACGTTTTCAGCGGTGCTGTAGTTCTTGGGACGGTCTAGCAGTCAGACTCCGCTTACTCTTTGAAGATGAGTTTGAAGTCGGGCGCGTTGACGATTTCGTTGCGCTAACGCCAACAACTGAAAAATACGTTCCCCTAGCCAAACTGCGCTGTCCTGAGTGCAATGGCGACTAAGGACAAAAAACACATCTCGATCTCGCGCATTTTGGTATCCGATTCATAGGATTCCATGCCCAACTTTTTGGTTGGCGTTCCGTCCATTTTTATTGTTCGTCAGCTGCTAGGAGACCCTGCTATTTTCGTTTCCAAAACCGAGATGTCGGCACCTTCGAAAGTCGACCGCAATCGCAGGATTACGCGTATCGAAAAAGTTGACTAGAACCCAAGGGACTTAGAGGGGATGACGACTTTGACAAGAAGAGGCTGCGTTGCGGCGCTTATCGCGCTCGCCGCGCCGCGTCGCTCCATCGCTCAGCAAGGACGGCTCACGCGTCTCGTGATTCCCTATGCCCCGGGTGGTCCGACTGACACTTCGGCGCGTATTCTCGCAGACAATCTAAAGAGCTTCTCAACCTTTGTCGTCGAAAACCGACCGGGGGCGGGGGGGGCTATTGCAGGCGATTACGTTCGACGATCGAGCCCCGATGGCGGCACGCTGGGAGTCATGGTGGTCGATGAGTTAGCTATCAACCCATGGCTCCAGCGGCGCAACAGCCAGCCTGAACGGCCCCTTGTGCCCATTACACTGCTGGCGAGCGTTCCCAATGTTCTAGTGATTTCCCGATCCGCCGCCGATCGTCTGAAGGTCGATAGCCTTGCAGATCTAATCTCATATGGGAAAAGAGCCCCGGGCCAACTGACCTATGCCAGTGGCGGTTTCGGCAGTATTGGCCATGTGCTCGGGGAAATGCTGAAATCAGAGGCTGGCTTTGACGCCCTGCATGTGCCCTATCACGGCGGACAGCCTGCGCAGGTCGCCCTGCTTGCCAGTCAAGTTGACTTCGCCTTCAACACACTCCCGACTTGGGCGGAACAGATCAAGTCTGGCCTGGCGAAAGCACTCGCAGTGACCTCGGCCAAGCGCGAGCCTCTGCTCTCGGAGGTTCCGACGTTCGGTGAAGTTTTCCAGGGCTTCGAGGCCGAAACCTGGTGGGGACTGATGGCGCCAGCAGGGACCTCGCCATCCATCATCGAAGGATACAACAGAGCCTTTGTCGGTGCGTTGAATGACGCCACCGTCAGGAAGCGATTTCAAGACCTGATGATCCGGCCGTCACCTAGCACGCCGACAGAATTCGCCGACCTTATCAGTCGCGAGAAGGCTCGCTACGAGAAGCTCGTAAGTAGACTGGGTTCGACGGCGAACTAGCGGAGAACCGCGTTGCGCCTGTCTTATCCTGCGGAGCCGCGAATGCTTTGGAATATGGTGCCAACGCGCGCATCGCCTTCGTGCAAAGGTACGGAGTTCGCGCCTCGCCGCGGATGCTGGCATCAAAGCAGAACTGGCCGAGACCGCTTCAAACTTAGTCGATTACGTCATCGAAGCGGCTTACGCCTTCCACGGTTGTCCGATCCTTTCCACCCGCTTGGCGGCGCGCGAAAAATATTCCCGGCTCGTGAAACCGCTTGCACGTGAGTCCAAGACGATGGCAATGATCAAGACGTTTCGCGTTGGCTCCTGCACCATTCATCGTATCGTGGAGAGCGAAGGCTCTTACGCGCCGGCGCTCGCATTCTTGCCGAATTTGTCATCTGAGGTATTGGCCAACAATCGGCATTGGCTTCGGCCATTCGCGCTGGATGAAAACGACAACGTCATATTGTGTTTCCAATCATACGTGGTGCAAACGCCACGGCAGACCATCCTTATCGACACATGTGTCGGAAACAACAAAGATCGTCCAGCGCAACCGGCGTGGCACCGGATGAAGAGCCAAACCTATTTGCAAAATCTCGCAGATGTCGGTCTTCGCGTCGAGGATATCGACGTCGTGCTGTGCACACACCTCCACATCGACCATGTTGGCTGGAACACGCGGCTTGAAAATGGTCGCTGGGTCCCGACCTTTCCCAAGGCACGTTATCTTTTCTCAAAGCGAGAACTCGATGACCTGCAGACGGGAAGCGCTGGCTCTTCCTTCCCGCACTTTGTCGACAGTGTCCTTCCAATTGTTGCTGCCGGCCGCGCGGACTTGGTCGCCAGCGACCATGTTGTAAGCGATTATTGTGTGCTCTTGCCGACGCCTGGCCATTCGTTGGACCATTTCGCCGTGGCGTTCGGCAAAAAGGGCGCTGATGTCATCATTACCGGCGACCTGATTCATTCTCCGATTCAGGCGCGTTATCCCGACGTCGCAATGCGTGCTGATCTTGATCGCCAACAAGCTGCGAAAACACGTCGGACATTCCTCGAAAGATTCAGCGAGTCAGCCACGTTTTGCTGTTTTTCGCATTTCCCATCGCCTTCCGTTGCGCGTATTAAACGTTGGGATGATGGCTTTCGGTGCGATTACATTGCATCGGACGCATAAGCCGCCGGTTCGAAAGGACGTGAACGCAGCGCACGGTTCGGGTCCTACTCAGGTGCCGCTGTCATGAGCCGAGCTATCCGCCAACTAGAGCGGCGGGAATCAATGGATTTCGTCCTTCACTCACCGCGCAAGCCACTAACTCGCTTCATCTCATTCGCTCTTTTGGGCACGAGATTTAAGCAGCCGATACACCACAGGATGGTAAAGTAAGCCATACCCCTGAGCGATTGCCTTTTCCATCAAGTCTGCCGTAGCCGATGCCACTTCGGCCTGCATCCCAACCGATGAGGCCATATCTAAAGCTAGTCTCATGTCTTTTAGGGCATAGGTCGTCGGGAATAGTTTCTCGGGAAATTCATCGCGGGCGAGGTGGTTTTGGCCAACAAGCCGCAGTACGAAGGAGTCCGCCGAGCCTAATTGAAGCACCCGGGCCAGCAGACCCTCGTCCACCCCCGCGGCTGAAGCGATGGCCATAGCCTCTGCCAGGACACGCACGTTGCAGAGTGCCACCAAGTTGTTCATGATCTTGACTGCTTGGCCCGCACCCAGATCACCGCAATGGATCACGTCGGAGCCCATGCAATCCAGCAACGGCCTCACGCTCTCCACGTCCGATGTGGCGCCCCCCACCGTTATCAGGAGCGTGCCCTTGTGGGCCGCCTCGCGGCTGCGTGCCACAGGTGCATCCACAAAGCGCACGCCTATCGTCGCCAACCTCTCACCCAGAGCGCGCGTTCGTTTCGGGTCGCTCGTGCTCATGTCGACGATGGCCGTTATTGTGCTCCCGGGCCCGCATAACGGATCTGGACCGTCCAAGCAGACGTCCTCGACCTGCTGAATGGATGGAAGGCATAAAAACACGATGTGCGCAGTCCGCCGCAATCCGGCTAGGTCAGTAGCCAACACGCCATCGGCCTCTAACCGCCGAAGATTTCCGGGATCTAAGTCCGCGGCATACACGGTCCGGCCCGCCTTGCGCGCCAGGTTGCGACACATCCCTTCGCCCATGGCACCTACGCCGACAAAGCCAAGTAATAATGCGGTGGATTCGGATGAAGGTGCTGTCAGCATGCAATACCTTTGAATAGGGTTCTTCAGACCCTAACAGATCTTAGTAGCAACAACTAACTCGATCGAAATTCCAATACCCGGATGCGATCTGGGGAAACACCCCACACGCCGAGTCATAGCGCAGCGACCTCACGACGTGGCTTAGCCTCGCCACTCCATTGCCGCCGACTTCAACGTGCGACCGCATTGCGCTTGCGTAAGTCATCTAGCACTGGCAGCAGATATTCCGACACGAAGCGCTGGGGGTCTTCGCTCATAGGAAAATGGCCTAGACCCTTCATTTCGGTAAAACGGATTCCCGGCACTGCGTCCACTATTACTCTCGTGTCGGCCGGCGACGCAGAGTAGTCATAGTTTCCGGTGAGCAGGTAGATCGGGCAACGAGACACATCGATCTCACCGAGGCGAGCACGTACGTCAGAGTCAGTTCGATAGAAATTTAGGTCGCCGCGGAAAACCCCCGGGCCGCTTTGCATGTAATGCCACAAGGTTTCCCAGCGGTCGCGCGAAGGCACGTCCGGGCCAATGGCACCAGAGACGATGGCCGCACAGGCCTCGCCGCCGTGGACATCCGAGCGGTGAACCCAGTTGCTGTCGTAATACGGATCTGCGTGCGCGGATGACTCGAGGCCGATGAGGGCCGCGTATCGCTCAGGCTGGCGCAATGCCAGGTGGAGGACTGCCCTTCCTCCGATCGAGCAACCGAGGACGACGGGCCGGTCGAGCGACAGCGCATTCGAAAAGGTGTCTATTGCATCGAGGTAGCCCGCGCAGCTGAGCCGGTATTCCTCTTCCTGCCAACCTTCGGGTGGAGAAGATTTGCCGTGCCAGGGAAGATCGAAGGCTATCACACGGAAGTTGCGGGTCACTTGGGGATCGTTGAGAATCCCACGGAACTGTCGGGTGTCGGCGCCAGCCGTATGGAGGCACAGCAGCGGGATTCCTTCGCCGGACTCCTCGTAATACAACCGGTGTGGTCGTCCGCTCAGTACCAAGTGGACGTAGCCGCCACGAACCTTCTCGAACACGATCATTTCATGCGCCTTTCGGTTGACGAGGGCTCTCAAGCAGGTACTTGAAGAAAAAGAGATTAGCCATCAATGGATGTAAGTTACCCTCCAATGATAGCTGACCATATTTGAGCAACGCCATCAGGTCATGCCGGCCGGGAGCAGGGCGTGCCGACCAGAACTCTGTCCAGGTTTCGGCCGAAGCTCGTACGCCGAACACGTATGAGGGAGTCAGCAATGGACCGCGGGTGAACTCGCGAACCTCACCGCGTTCCAAAGATACGAGGTATTCGTCGACGCCTACAGCAAGGAGAAACACGGTGTTGACATGGCGGCCCCAGCGTCGGGCAAAGCGCGTATCGGTGCAGGCGCGTAGGGCTTGCTCGAGTTTATCGGAATGCACGTTCAGTCTCCCAATTTCGACGGCTTAGACTCCGGCGGAACTACGTGGCTCCAGCAGTTCATCTTTCAACTCATTACGGGCACCTCTCTCCGTGGGTAGAGAAGGTGCGCTAACGACAGCCGCCAGCATGTCCTCTAGCGACCGTAGGCGGTAGACGCTTATTATCTATTGGCGTCGCTCTCGATACTCACCGTGGCCCAACGGGAAGGTTAGTTCATGCGAAGGTGCCCATGCGTACGGATTTTGTTTTCAGGAATTCGCGCAAGCCTTCGACGCCCCCCTCGGAACCTAAACCGCTGTACTTGTAACCGCCGAAAGGTGTTTCCGGCTGCGAAACCTGCCATTCGTTGATGGCGACGGCACCGCTCTCGATCTCATTGATGAGGCGGTGCGAGTCGCTTATCCGGTTCGTGAATGCATATGCTGCGAGAGCGAAAGGTAGCCGGTTGGCTTCCATGAGCGCTTCGTCCAAGGTGTTGAAAGGGCTGAGTAGCGCGATCGGGCCGAACGGCTCGACACGTGCAGCTTCACAGTCGCGGTCGGGGTGCATGATGACGGTGGGTTCATAGAACGAACCCGGGCCGCCAATACGACGACCGCCCGCTGCGATGTCCAGTCCACGGGCGCGCGCATCTTGAACCATGAGCTCCACCGCCGCTAGCCGGCGTTCGTTCTTCAGGGGCCCCATCTGCGTTCCTGCGGCAAAGGGGTCGCCTACGCGCAACGCGCGAGCAGCAGTGACGAAGCAGTCACTAAACGACTCGAACACCTTCTTATCCACTAGGAAACGTGTAGGTGAGGTGCAGACTTGTCCTGCGTTGCGGTACTTGGCGGCTACGGCTGCGCCTGCAAGGCGCTCAACATCCACGTCCGCGCAGACAATGACGGGCGCATGGCCGCCTAACTCCAGCGTGGCGCGCTTCATCGTGAGCGCAGCTTTGGATCCCAACTGGGCCCCGATTGCAGTCGCTCCAGTGAAGGTGATCATGGCGATATCAGGTGACTCGCAAAGCTGGTCGGCGACGGAGGCCGCTTCTCCAAAGACCATATTCAGCACACCAGCCGGCACGCCTGCATCGTGGGCGGCCTGCGCGATGCAGAGCGCGACGCCAGCGGTCTCCTCAGAGGGCTTAATGACTATGCTGCATCCGGCAGCGAGAGCGCTGCTGACCTTGCGCGAAGGCGTGACAGCAGGCGCATTCCATCCAGCAAAGGCGCCGACCGGACCGATCGGCTCCAGCAGCGCGGACTGGGTCACAGTTTGGCTGCGCGCGGGAATGAGGCGCCCATAAAGGCGGCGAGATTCTTCCGCAGCCCAATCGAACATCTCAGCAGCAAGGTCTACTTCGCGGTTGGCCTCGCCGGTAGGTTTTCCCAGTTCCAAGGATATATGGCGCGATAATTGGTCGCGGCGCTCGCGCATGAGGTTACCGGTGCGGCGCAGCAGGTTCGCGCGCTCCAGCCCAGAGCTTCGTGACCAGGTACGGAAAGCATGCCGAGCCGCGTCTATAGCGTCTTGGATATCTTCCATGGATGCCATGGCGAAGCTACCGAGCGTCTCGCCAGTGGAAGGATTAAGCACGTGGAACGATCTATCGGATCGGCCGTCACGGAATACGCCTCCTATGTACTGTTGATATGGCTGCATCTCAGTTCTTGATGTCCTAGGATTTAACGTGTCGCGCGTTGCCGCGGGGAGGGCCTTTATGCGGTAAGCCCACCATCAACCGCTATAGCCACACCGTTGACGAAAGATGCCTCGTCCGAGATCAGAAAAAGCGCCACATTTGCGACCTCTTCCGGACGGGCCATGCGGCCCATAGGATTGACCCCGCCTCGTTGGGCTACCAATTCCTCGGGATCCTTGCCTTTAGCTGCATCGCTGTCGGGACGGGCCACAAAAATTCTGAGCATGGGAGAGTCGGTGGCGCCGGGGCAGACGGCGTTGAATCGAATGCCATCGCGAGCGTATCGCTTCGCCAGCGATCGCGCCAAACCAACAACCGCAAACTTTGCCGCTGAGTACACTGGGCTAAATAATGAACCCTGCAGGCCTGAAGTGGATGCGGTGAACAGCACGCTGCCACCACCAGAAGCGCGCATTAGAGGAATAGCTTCAGTGACGCTGATCAAAGCGCTCCGCAGGTTGAGGTCCATGGCTAAGTCGTAGTCCTTGAAATCCAGACCTTCGATGGAAGCGGGGCCCGGATGGCCAGCGTGCGCCCAGAGGAAATCGACGCCTCCGAACTCCTCCTTACAAATGTGTACAATGCGTCTAGCGAAGCTCACGTCGCACAAGTCACCCGCCACCGCGACTGCCTTCCCTCCGGCGGCGTTTATTTCGTGTGTGACGTGTCCGGCCTTCTCGCCGTCCAAGTCTACCACCACCACACTGGCTCCCTCGCGCGCGAAGCGCAGTGCTCCGGCCCGACCCATGCCGGATGCGGCCGCGGTCACGATGCCGATTTTGTCCTTGAGTCTCATGAATGTCCTTCGCTACGTAGTATCTACGCGCGTGCGGTCGACGGCCTTCCGAGCAGGGATGGGATAGTCAGTATGGCGGGGATCGAGTCCCCCACCGTCCACAAGCGGTACCGAATGCGCATTTCGTGCTCTGTAAGTTCTAGATGCAGCTTCGACAGCGATACCAATAGAGTTTCCTGATCCCGTCATCACGGCGGCTGATCGAGCGCCAGAAGCTTTGCCTTCTCCAATGGCCGCTCAGGTCAGTTACCCTCACCAGGCAAATACTCGCGATCGACACTTGGTGCCAATTTCATCCTTATGCCAAAACCTGATCGCCAAATCAGGAGACTCTATTGGGCAGCTGGCAACTCTCTACCTAACGTGAAAGCGCTGGCCGCGGCACCGAGAGTCATATGCCGCCGGCGGCACTCAGGAGAATTTGACCGTGAACGGTGTCGCACAGGCTTTTCAGTTGCCATCCGAAATTCGTGAAATACAGGAAGTCGCAAAGAAAATCGTGCGCGAGGAACTCCTTCCGCTCGAACAAAAATACTTGGCTCACCCCGCTAAATCTATCAGCCTCCGTGCACGCGACGCTCTGCGCGCAGTTTTCCCTGAAGAGGTCACGACTCGTCTTTACGATATCTCTCAAAAGACCGGTTTGTGGAATCTACATATCCCTGAGGAGTTCGGTGGCAGCGGTTTACCACTTCTTGCCAAGGCCGTGATCGCTGAGGAATTTTACTACACCGCGGTGCCCTTTCCTTTCGCTGAGGTCCCCAACATCCTTTATCACTGCAAGGGTGAGCAAGTCGGCAAGTACCTGCGGCCCTGTATTGACGGCACCAAGATCGCAGCCTTTGCCCAGACTGAGGCCAACGCCGGCAGTGACCCTGGCGGGATGATGAGGACTCGTGCGATACGCGATGGTGACCACTGGGTCCTCAACGGTACCAAGATGTGGATCTCCAATGCCTACGCGGCCGACTTCGTTATGGTGCAGGCGGTGACCGATCCAGACAAGCGACAGCGCGGCGGCATTACAATGTTTCTGGTGGAGCGCAGCAATCCGGGCATGAAGGTCGAGGCCGGCGGCCTTCCGACTTGGCTGGATACCAACCCAGGACAATATATTATCAACTTCGATAACTGCCGCGTCCACGAAAGCGACGTGTTGGGCGAGATCGGACAGGGCTTCGTGATGGGCCAGCGTTGGTTGACCATCATGGATCGGCTGCTCAAAGGACCATTCTGCTTGGGCAAGATGCAGCGCAGCCTTGATATGTCCATCGAGTGGGCTAAGGGACGCTCTACCTTCGGCAAACCGCTCGCCGAGCGCCAGGCCATTCAGTGGAAGCTGGTAGACATGTACATCGCCATCCGCGCAGTGCGCAATTTCATCTACGAGGTGGCTGCTAGAGCGGACGTGGGCGAGGACGTGCGCGCTGAGGCCGCCGTGGTAAAGCTCACCGCCGCTCAATGGGGCGCGAAAGTGCTGGACGACGCTATCCAGATCCACGGCGCCATGGGCGAATCCCTAGAATTGCCGCTTACGCTTTTCTATCGCTACATCCGCCACACCCGCATCGGTGGGGGGACTGACGAAATGCAGCGCATGATCATCGCGCGCAGCCTGCTCAAGTAATGCGATTGATCGCTTTAAAAAGAAGATACCGAGTCGGGCTCCAATCTTGAAGCCTTCCGCCAACGCAGCGCGTTGAATAATCGGCCAAGCATGAATTCCGGTCGTTGCATCGTGGGAAAAATGGCAGCAAATGGTCTTTGCTTTGATCGAGTTCGACTAGGGCAATCATGAAACAGACGCAAGAGTTGACGCGACTGCTGGGCGAGCGCATCACGCAACGAGTCTTCGAGCAGCTGCCTAGCGTCGCGGTAAGCACCGCGATCCTAGGTTTTACGGACTGCATCGGAGTCATGATTGCCGGTTCGCGGGAAGATGCTACGCGATTGCTAGATGCCGCCCTCGATGCTCCTGCCGGTCGGTGCGAGCTAGGCTTCGCTGGCAGGAGCGCGCGACCAGCTGAGGCCGCCTGGATTAACGGCACGGCGGCGCACGCTCTGGACTTTGATGATGCTGCTCTGCGAAGCCATCCCAGCGCAGTTATGGTTCCCGCTATCTTGGCTGAGGCACAGGACCAAGGCGCGAGCGGACGCGACATGCTGACAGCCTACGTTGTTGGCTACGAGACTTGGGCTGATCTGGTGTATCGCGATGCGCAACAGCATGTACGCAAAGGCTGGCATCCGACAGCAGTCTTCGGCACCGTGGGAGCGGCTGCGGCATGTGCATCGCTGCGTCGGCTTCCGGCGAACAAAGCGGCGCACGCCCTGGCGCTTGCGGCCTCGCAGAGTGCGGGATTAGTCGCCAATTTCGGCAGCATGACGAAGCCTTTCCACGCTGGGCGCGCTGCTCATGCCGGTTTAGTCTCGGCACGGTTGGCCGATGCCGGCTTCACTGGGTCGCCGGATGCCATTGAGGGTCCGCAGGGCCTGCTGATTGCCTTATCGCCCGAAGGCTGTGTGGACCTGGAGTTGCCGCTGCTGCCCCAAGGCCAGTGGCACATCGCAAGGTGCGGCCTGAGTGTGAAGAAGTATCCTATGTGCTTCTGCACGCACCGAGCCACAGATGCCTTATTGGAGATTCGTGCACAGTTACTTCCGAGGGTAAGGGAGATCAGCCATATCGTAGCACATATCAGCCGGCGTAACGCCCTCATTTTGCGCAACCATGTGCCCACCACAACCTTGGAAGCCAAGTTCAGCATGGAGTTTGCTTTGGCAGCAGCGATTCTGGCCGGTAATGTGTCCTTCACCGAGCTTCAGGAGGACTTCATCGGCCGCCCCGATGTTCGAGAACTCATGGCTCGTGTAAAGGTGCACCCGCTGGACGAGGAGGACCCGATGTCAGGTCACGCTCCCTTCGATTGGGTTACTGTGCACATGGAAGACGGCAGTTCAATAGAGAGCCGTCGCCTGCGTCATGCGCGCGGCAGTTTTGAAGATCCCCTCGACACGAACGAGTTGAAGACGAAATTCTTGGCTTGCCTAGACTATGCGGATATTGGCCTAGTAGGCGAAGAACTGTTCGGTACTTTGCTCCGGCTAGACGCCCTCGACAGCGCTTGGGACTTGCATAGCTCCCGCTTTCACAAACTGGAGCTTACTTGGCGCAAAACTCAGACTGATGGCCCTGCCGAGCGATGAATCGGAGGCCGCAAGGCAACAGCATGAGCAGCATTCTATGTTCAAGTGCCCTCAATCGATATTCCGCCGTCGGCTAAGGCAACTCTTTGGCTAACCACGTCGCCGAAGGCCAGTAGCCGTCTGCTACCAATGACTGCATGCATCTGGTCAACGCGCGCACCACACCCCGTGTGGTGGGTGCAATGCGACGCGTGTTGGAAAGCGCCAGCTGCAACTCGCGGTGCAATCTTGGCTCAATGAGAGGCGCAACGGCCAGAAGACCACGCCGCGCATCGAGTGCGATTGCCACCGCCGGCAGGATAGTGAGTCCTATGCCGCCCTGTGCCATGCTGCGCTGTACACTCACTGCGTCGGTTTCGGCCACCACGTGCAACTCCACGCCGGCAGCGCGAGCAGCGTCATCAATCATGGTGCGTTGCCGCCGCGGTCGCTTGGGCAATATCAAAGGACGGCCCTGCAGCTCCACCAATCGTACCGGACGGTTGGGAGAAAGGCCGCTATCCAGGTCGCCTGCGACCCACAGGTCCTCTGTGAGAAGCCGATAGAAGGTCAGCGATGAAGAGACTTTGAGATCATAGATCAGGGCCGCGTCAATCGAGCCAGAAGCGAGCCCAGCATGCAAATGGTCGACGAATCCCATGGTAATGCGCAGCTCAGTGTCCAGATCGGATTGAGCGACCGCTGCCATCACGTTGCTCGACAATGCTTCGCAGGTGGTCGGCAGCAAACCCAAATGCACGATGCCCTTGGTGGTCGCCGGACACAGCGCTGCTCGCGCCAACTCTAACTCTTCCAGCACGCGTCGCGCGTGAGATACCAGCGTATGTCCTGCCGTCGTTAGTATCATGCCGTGAGCGCTGCGCTCGAAAAGCCGCACGCCAACGTCTTCCTCGAGAAGGCGCAGCTGGCGTGAAACCGCGGGCTGCACCAAGTTGAGCCGGGTCGACGCCTTGGTGACATTGCCGGTATCGGCTACGGTGACCAGTGCACGCAGTTGCTTAATGTCCATTTGGCTGATCGAGCCTAGACGTCGCGCGAGTTCACAGTCCATGCCGTTCTGATCTTGGCATAAAGCTCGCCAAGCACGTATCAGAAATCTATGGAATTGCCTGCAGGAAGCACAACTGACAAAACATCTGGCTAACCCCAACCATTCATCAGTCGATGTAGCCTCCTTTATACGGTATGTGCGTAAACTTCCGAAGTGAGCGGTATTTACGCCATCGCTTCGCACCAAAAAACATGGGAGGTTGTTGCAATGTGGTTGGCATTGTTTGGCCGCCGGGCCTTGTTCGCCGGAGTGGCAGCATTCGTGTGGTGCTCCGCTGGGTTCGGTGCCCATGCAGACGACTCAACCCCCCTACGTCTCGGTGTGCTGACGGATATGTCGGGCCTTTACACCGACATCGGCGGATCGGGGTCGGTAGCAGCGGCCAAAATGGCGGTGGAAGATTTCTTGGCTTCGCCGCACAAGATCAAACGATCGATCGAGGTAATTAGCGGAGACCATCTGAACAAGGCGGACGCCGGCGCCAATGTTGCGCGTCAATGGATCGATCGCGACGGCGTCGGCGCTGTCATCGATGTCGGTAATTCGTCGGTCGCGCTCGCCGTGCGAAATATCGTACAACAAAAGAACCAGGTGCTTCTTGTGTCTGGTGCATCGTCGTCCGATCTAACCGGTAAGTCCTGTTCACAAAATTTGGTGCAATGGACCTACGACACCTATGCGCTTTCCACAGGCGTTGCGCGCGCTGTCGTTGCGTCCGGCGGCAAAAGCTGGTTCACGCTGACCGCTGACTATGCGTTCGGATATGCCATGGAACAGGAAATCAAGAGCGTCGTTCAAAAGCTGGGCGGCAGTGTTGTAGGTGTCGTTCGCACGCCCATCAATACTCAGGACTTTTCGTCATTCCTATTGCAGGCGCAGGCTTCGAAGGCGCAGGTCGTTGCGCTGATCAATGCCGGCGGAGATACCATCAATTCGATCAAGCAATCTTTTGAATTTGGCATTTCTGGCGGCGGCCAGCGCGTTGTGGCTACTGTACTCTACCTCAGCGACGTACATTCACTCGGGTTGAAAGTGGCGCAGGGGTTGCAGTTCACGGAGGCCTTTTATTGGGACCTTAACGATGGCACGCGCGAGTTCACCAAGAGGTTTGCACCGCGCAACAACGGCCGCTATCCGACCGCGATCCAGGCCGGTGTCTACGGGGAGGTCCTGCACTATCTGAAAGCCGTGGATGCGCTCGGTAGCTCGGAGGACGGCAAAGCCGTCGTGGAAGAGATGAAGAAACTGCCGACGGATGATCCGCTATTCGGCAAGGGGACCATCCGTGCCGATGGCCGCAAGCTCCACAATATGTACTTATTCGAGGTCAAGAAGCCCGAAGAGTCCAAATACCCGTGGGACTATTACAAGATCATCAAGACCATTCCGCCAAACGAGGCTTTCCGGCCTTTGGAAGAAGGCGGTTGCGATTTCGTGAAATTGTAATGGAGAATACGAGGCTCCCTGGTAGGGTGAGCGACGTCTTGCGAGCCGCGCAAGCCTGACGATGAAGAACTGATGGGGCGCTTTTTCGACGATCTAGTCGGTGGCATCGGTCGCGAGCGCGACCTCCTTCTGTCCCTCGAGCATGGCTAGCCTACGACTTAGCGCGTCGTGCATGAGCCTGTAAGCATCGCTGCCCAGCGTCAGGCGTAGCGGCGCCGGCGACACATCGGCGCTGGCGATCATCTCGCGTACCATCTTCTCCGGATCGCCGATCGGATTGTGCGTTCCCTCCGCAAGGACCTTGCGGCGTGCGCTGAACGGAGCGGTCCGGTACGCATCGAGAGCTGGTGCGATCGCCATGCTGCCACGGCCAAACTCGGTCTTGGCGCCGCCGGGCTCGACCAGTGTCACCTCGATTCCAAATGGGGCGACCTCTTGCACGAGCGTCTCAAAGAAACCCTCGATCGCCCATTTGCTAGCATGATAGAGGCTCAAACCCGGCAGGGCGATCTGGCCCCCCATTGAAGAGAGCTGCAAGATGCGGCCGCCCCCTTGCGCTCTCAGATGGGGCAGCGCGGCGCGCACGACCTGGATTGATCCGATCACATTGGTATCGAGCTGGCGCCGGATCTGCTCGTCGGTCACTTCCTCGGCCGCGCCGAACAGGCCATAGCCGGCGTTGCTGACGACGACATCGATGCGGCCGAGCGTCGTGAAAGCCCGATCGACAACTTGCCGGACCGAGGCCGAATCCGTCACGTCCAGCTTGTCCACGATCAGACGATCACCGTAGCGCGTCTTAGTCTCTTCGAGTAGGTCGGTCTCGCGCAGCGTCGCGAACACCTTATCACCGCGTTCCAGCAGGCGCTCGGTCATGATGCGGCCGAAGCCCGATGAAGTGCCTGTAATGAGCCAATTTCTAGACATGATCACGTCTCCTGCTGCCATCACCCTACGAGTGTGGGTCCAACAGTCAGCTATTTGGCGATCATCGATACGTGGCACTATCCGGCGGAATTGGCATGCGCTATTGAAAAATGCCCATGAATGAAAAACCAAGCCTGACCGAACTGACGGCATTCTCGGCCGTCGCCCGGCACCGGAGTTTCCGAGTAGCGGCCGATGAGCTGGGCCTTTCAGCCTCCACGCTCAGCCATATGATGCGTGCTCTCGAGGATCGGCTCGGGCTTCGGCTCTTCCATCGTACGACGCGGAGCGTCGCACCAACGGAGGCAGGTGAGAGGCTATTCGCCAGCATTGGGCCGATTCTGCATGATCTCGACCACGCACTCGCCAATGTCGGGAGGCTGCGAGCGCGGCCATCTGGTACCCTTCGCATCAATGCCTCGGAAATTGCCGCTCGTCTTCTCCTGCGCCGGGTCGTGCCAACGTTTCTCATGCGCTATCCTGAAATGCATCTGGATCTCGTTACCGAGGGGAAACTCGTTGATATCGTCGCTGAAGGTTTCGACGCCGGAGTGCGACTAGGCGAGGCGGTGCCGCAGGACATGATCGCGGTTCCGTTCGAACCGGAAGGACGTTTCGTCGCCATCGCATCGCCAGGCTATTTAGCTACGCACGCCGCGCCTCGCGTGCCCGATGATCTTGCCCATCACATGTGTATCCGTTTTCGTCTTCCGAGTGGAAAAATCTACCGGTGGGAGTTCGCGCGCCATGGCCTGGAACGTGAATTCGATGTCTCCGGTTTCGTAACGTTGGACAATATGAGGCTGATGGTCGAGGCAGCCGCGGGCGGTCTCGGCGTCGCTTTCGTGTGGATGGACGCAGCGCGCGACGCTCTTGAGCGTGGCGACGTAACAATGGTTTTGGAGGATTGGACTCCCAGCTTCCCTGGCCACTTCCTCTATTATCCAGGTCACCGGCTGGTACCAGTGGGGTTACGCGCCTTCATAAATGTTCTGAAAGAAACCGAGTCAGCCAGCCTGGCGCCTCCGCCGGGTTGAACCTCCGGGGAAAGTGTCGGCACTCTGCATTTGATGAATTGTCGCCACGGCTACGCCCATGGACTTGGAACCGATTGGGCGAGATGCAGCACTGTTGAAGCGTGCCAGCCTGCTGGTTCCTGACAGAATCTGTCAGTCGCTGCGCCTATGCTGCGGCCTCCATCAACGGAGGCTTACATGAAAGACGTAACCGCTTCTCTGCCATCAATCATCCTCGACCACATCGAGGCTCATAACACGCCCGATCCCGTTGCGTTCGCACGCACTTTCGCCCCGGACGCCCTGCTGAACGACGCAAGGCGAGAATGGGTCGGAGTCGATGCCATCTCTAAATGGGCTGAAAAGGAGATTTTCGGAGACAATGTGCGGGTCGAACTGGTCAGTGCCTATGAGCACAATGGCACCTACATCGTCCGGCTCAAGAACGATGGCGATTTCGACAAGACTGGTTTGCCTGACCCGATCATCCTCACAAACTACTTCACACTGATCGACGACAAAATCGCGCAGCTGATCGTCATACTGAACATGGTCAGCTATCCCGAGAAGCCTGAACCCGGCATCCGCTAATGCGCCGATCGGTGGGAGACCATTTTGTTGATCACCTACGAGCCGCCTGAAATAACCGGATAATTGTATGACCAGTCACGACTGCGTTTGGGCGCGATCATAACCGGCCAAGGGTACGACGCAGGCATTCGCCTGACGGAGGCCGTGTCTCGCGACATGAACGCAATTCCGATCTTGCCACCACTGCGGTCTATCGTGGTGGGCGCGCCTAGTTATTTCGAGGAGCGCTCGCTACCGCGTACCGGCCGACCTTTTGATGCACCGGTGTATCCGGGCGCGCTGACTCTCGACGACAGTGGACACATGCTGGTGGCTGCGCTGGCGGACTCTGGCCTCGCCTACCTGGAAGAGCGCGCTGTCCGCCAACACGTCGCCGACGAAAGCCTAATCGTAGTTCCAGAAGAGTGGACGCCGCCCTTTCCCGGACTGAGCCTCTTCTTCGCTAGCCGGCGGTATATGCCAGCACACCTACGTGCGATCGTCGACCTGCGCGAGTGGGATGGGGTTGCCATGCCTCGAACGCGGATCAGCGTGCCTGTGGCTGCCGGGCACCACCGCATCATGTCCCGAGTGAACGAGCCGATCGCGGAAGTTGCGAGATTTCATGGAGCACACCCATTAGTCGCGCCGCATCGGTCGCAGGCGGCGCTCCGAACATCCGCCTCGCTGATCGCGACTCGCACCCGCTGATGTTCGAAAGGTCAGACCCCAAGCAGGTTCTCGATACGAATCGGCAATTCACGGACTCGAATCCCCGTTGCGTGATGGACGGCATTGGCAATCGCGGGCGCGACGCCGATGATACACAACTCACCAATGCCCTTCACGCCAAGCGGGTTGACGGTGCTGTCCTCCTCTTCGAGGAAATGCGTCTCGAGCGAGCCGATATCGAGATTGACCGGCACAAGGTAGTCGGCCATATGGGCATTTACCGGCCTGCCATCCCGAGGGTCCAGCACGGTTCGCTCCATCAGCGCCATGCCGATGCCACCGACCATGCCGCCGATGCACTGGCTCCGCGCGAGGCGTGGATTGACCACTTTGCCGATCCCATACACGCCTAGCATCCGGCGCACGCGCACGATACCAAGATCGGGATCGACCGCGACCTCAGCGAAGAAGGCCGCATAGCCGTACATGGAATAGCGGTTGGCGACGTCTGCAGGGCGCGATGCTGTCGTGCGCACTTCCAGCGGCTCGCCTCCGCGAAGAATGGCGACGTGGTCGAGGCGCGCGCCCTCGCCATCCTTGCGACCTAGAGTGCCGTCCTGCCAGTCCAGCGCGTCTGAGGCAAGACCGTGGAAGGGTGATGCCGTATCTGCCATGGCCCGTTTGGCGAGGCTTTCCTGTGCAGAAAGGCAGGCTGCGCGGACGGCGTTACCAACGGACGCCATGGTCCACGATCCTCCATGCGACGGTGCGGTCGGAAGATCCGAGCGGCCGAGTGCGAATTGGATGCGTTCGAGCGGGACGCCGAGGGTCGCCGCCGCCACCTGGCTCATCGCGGTATAGGTGCCCGGTCCCATATCGGAGGTGGCTGACGCGACCTCGATGTATCCGTTCGGCAGAACCCGGACCGAAGCATCGGCGGGAACCTGTGGCGCGCCACGCGTAGAGCCCGCAACACCCCAGCCAATGCGAAGACGGCCGTCGCGCATGGAGCCGTGACGCGGATCCCTCTTCGACCAGCCGAAGCGCTCGGCCCCCGTCTCTAAGCATTGCAGCAACGATCGGCTGGAGAAGGGCCGGCCATTGCTTTCGTCGATCGCGGGTTCGTTGCGCCGACGCAGCTCGATCGGATCGATGCTGAGCTCACTCGCCAACTCGTCGAGCGCGCATTCGAGCGCATGCATGCCGGTGCACTCACCGGGCGCGCGCATGAAGGTCGGCGTGGAGGTGTCGGTAGGCACGAGCCGATAGCGCGTGCGGACGTTCGGGCATGAGTAGAGGAATTCGGACTGGTTCGTGATTCCCTCGACGAATTCCTCATAACGGCTGGTTTCGGCCATCGCCTCGTGGATGACCGCCGTCAGCTTGCCATCGACCTGCGCGCCGAGTGCTATGCGCTGGTCAGTCCGCGGCCGATGTCCCGTGTCATAGAACATCTGCCGGCGGGTCAAGGCGAGCTTGACCGGCCGAGCCGTCGCACGAGCCGCCATCGCCGCGATACTGACATGCGACCAGGTGCGCAGGCTGGTGCCGAAGGCGCCTCCAACGAAGGGGCAGACGACAAGCACATTCTGCGGCGGCAGCCCGAATATCGCGGCGAGTTCCGCCTGTTCATTGAGGACGTACTGGCTCTTGCTCCAGACGGTCAGCCTGTCGCCGTCCCACGCGGCCACGGTCGCGTGCGGCTCCATTGGCTGGTGGTTTTCGCGCGCCATGCGATAGGTGGCATCGACCCTGATGGCTGCATTCGCCAGTGCAGCGTCGACGTTGCCGCGCTGGCGGTCCGCGGCGACCCGCGCATTGGCCGGCGCGGTCTGCTGCGCGATCACCGGTCGGGCCGCGGGATCGTCGAAATCGGTTACCGGGTGGCGCCCATCGTAACGCACGCGTAGTGCGGCCGCCGCATGCTCAGCCTGATCGAGAGACTCGGCGACGACAACGGCGACAGGCTGGCCGAAGAACCGCACCTCGCCGTCCTGGAAGACATGCAGCCTCTCTCCGACGGCCGGATCGATAACGCCCTTATGGGGCCCATAGGCTAGGCGCGGGGCGTTGAGATGGCTGATCACGGCGCGCACGCCGGGCATGCGCTCGACGGGCGCAGCCTCAATGGCCACGACGCGACCGGCGCCTACCGAGGCATTGACGATCACAGCGTAAAGCTGGTTGGGCCGATTGAACTCGACGGCATAACGCGCCCTGCCGGACACCTTGAGGGGACCGTCGACACGTGGCACAGGTTGTCCGAGGACAGACGTGGTCATGCTTTTTCTCCCGACATCTCGAGCGCGCGGATGATAGTCCGTGGCAGCAAGGCCATCTTGAAGCCGTTCCCAGACAGAGGGCGAGCCCCCTGAGTGGAGTGCTCAGCTGCGGCCTCAAAGCTAGGGCGAGTCGCTGGACGACCGATCAAGGCCGCCTCGACAGCGGACATCCGCCACGGCCGCGTGCCCACGCCGCCGCAGGCGATGCGAGCCGCCCGGACTATGCCCCCCTCTACTTGAAGGGCGGCGGCGGCTGACACCAATGCAAATTCGTAGGATGAACGATCACGCACCTTCAGGTAGCGACCCGTGGCCGCGATGGGCCGGATGGGCACGCGCACATCCAAGATCAGCTCGCCCGCGCGCAATGTGTGCTCAAGATGCGGCGTGCTGCCGGGAATCCGGTAAAGGTCGGTCACGGGAAAGCTGCGCTCTCCATGCGGGCCGCGAACCCGCATCGTCGCGTCGAAGGCGATGAGCGCGACGGCGAGATCCGAGGGGTGCGTCGCCACGCAGCTGTCACTCGTGCCAAGGATCGCGTGGCCTCCGTTGATCCCTGCGAGGGCTGCGCAGCCTGCGCCGGGCTCACGCTTGTTGCACATGGCGTCGAGCATGCGGAAATACGGGCAGCGAACACGCTGCATGAGGTTCCCGCCAATCGAGGCCATGTTGCGAAGCTGTGGCGACGCGGCTTCTTCGAGTGCCTCGGCAATCAGCGGATGAAGCCGTCTGACGTCCGGATGTGCTGCGACCTCGGCCATGCGCGCCAGAGCACCAATGACCAGAACGTCATGTTCGACGCGGATGCCGCCGAGCGGCAGGTTGTTGATGTCGACGAGACGCTCCGGCCGCTCGACCTCTTCGCGCATGAGATCGATCAGCGTAGTGCCGCCGGCGATATAGCGCTCGCCCCGGCCGCCGGCGCTGATAGCCTCTTTCGTGGTCCAGGCCTTGGCGATGGAGAAAGGAAGCATCGCTCTCAGCCCTCCTGCGAGGCAGAATGGACCGCGCTGCAGATGCCGGGATAGGCGCCGCAGCGGCAGATATTGCCGCTCATCCAGAAGCGAATTTCGTCAAGATCATGGGCATGGCCTTCGGCGATGCAGCCGACGGCCGACATGATCTGCCCCGATGTGCAGTATCCGCACTGGAAGCCCTCGTTTTCGATGAAGGCGGCCTGAAGCGGATGCAGATCATCGCCCTGCTTCAATCCTTCGATTGTCGTGATCGAAGCGCCGTCATGCATGACGGCAAGCGTCAGGCAGGAATTCACCCGCTTGCCGTCCAGCATCACCGTGCAGGCGCCGCAAGCGCCCTGGTTGCAGCCTTTCTTCGTACCGGTCAGCTGCAGGGTCTCGCGAAGGACATCGAGGACCGACTGTCGAGAGTCCACCGACAGGCGGTATTCTGTCCCGTTCACCGTCAGGCGCACAGCTGCCACCGGCGGGGCAGGCATGGCTGGCGCGCGGACCGCCTCAGCCGGCAAGACCCCGGCGTAGGCCGTTGCAAACGTCACCCCGGTCACGATCAGCATGTCACGGCGCGAAATGGTAGAGCCAGATGGGTTCACCTCGGCGAGATTCTCACCAGCGTCGGTCATGATGTTTGCTCCTGCTGTGCTGACTGTTCTTCAATGTGAAGTTGCCTGTTACGAACCGAGTGGCGCGGTCAGGCACATATGGCACTGGTGCTTCCAGTGCTGACGTGTTGCCTTTGTCTGCTCGGCCTTCCCGTGGCCTGGTAAGCGGTGTGCGCTGGGGTTCTTCAGGTTTGGTCCTGCCCAACGCCGCTCATCGACACGTCCACTTGCGAGTGATCCAAGACATACGATCGGCAGATTGATGGGTCTATGCGCGAAAACCTGCATGGGTTGCTGGCATTTACACATGAATACCCCCGCATACGCCTCAACGCGGAGGACGTTCTGCGGATTTTCGAGTTGGAAGGACCCGACGGACGGCTCGGACCTTCCTGCGAAAGAACGTAGGTGTTCCATCGGGAGGGACGCCAAGCCAACAAGCGAGGTTAGCTACTTTCTAACAGGGCAGGTTGGAGCCGCTTTGCTCGATGAAGCGATCCCAGGCTGGGGGTGTGCCGATAGACTGCCGCAGAGCCGTAGTGAAGGCTTTCAGTTTTGCTGACGGCTGCGGAAGGGCTCGGAGCAAGTGGATTCCGACTTCGCGTGTCGTCGGCGGTTCGGCGTTGGGCAAAAGGCGCTCCAGCGTGCCCTGCTCAACGTCTTGCCCCACAACCCAAGTTGGAAGATAGACGATCCCAACGCCGGACAAGCAGGCCTCCCGCAACGCCTCGAAATCGTCGCAGTGGAACACCCCGCTCCCGGCTGGAAGATCTTCGGCCGGGTAGCCGATGATGTCGTGCCACCCGAGAAGATCCGCGCCGTGAAGCTTATCGAGGCGGCGGTGCTCAGAGATGATCCCTGCGACTGACGCCGGGCGGCCGGCGCGCTCAAGATAGGCCGGACTTGCGACCAGCACGCGCTTTTGGGTCGCCAGCTTTGCCGCGATTAAGTTGCTATCGCCGAGAGCGCCTATCCGTATGACCGCGTCTAGCCTGTCCACGACAGGATCAGCTAGTCGTTCGGTCAGATCGAGTTCCACCCGCAACTCCCGGTGTTCCTCCATCAGATTGTGAATGACCGGAATAATGTACCGGCGACCGAAGGTGGGAAGACAGGCTAGGCGGAGCGTGCCGGATACGGCTCCGCCGAGCGATGTCACCTCTGCTCGCGTGTCAATCAGCTCGTCGAGGATGCGCTGTCCACGCTCGAACAGGCGCTGTCCGGCGTCAGTGAGGGCCAGCGCTCGCGTCGAGCGTGTGAGGAGAGGCGTGCCGAGGCTGCTTTCCAGCCCGTCGATTTGACGGAGGATGGACGATGGCGTCGTCGATCGTTTGCGCGCAGCGCCGGAAAAGCTGCCCGAGCGCACGACGTCGATAAACACGGCCAGGTGCTCCGCGAACTTGAAGTCTGTCATCTGTGCAACTTACGCAAAGGCCTTGATGGCCCGCAACGGCTAATCAGGAGCGCCGGCCACGCTTAGATCTAGTCGCAGTGTGAGGAGCACTCACCATTCTAGCGATTGGAATCAGCTCATGGGTAAGTCGGCGGCTTCGACAGTGCTACCATTTCAGTACGACGATTTGTACCTGTTCATCGGGGGCGAATGGATCGGAGCTGGTGACCGCGACACGTCGCCGGTCATCAATCCGGCGACCGGACAGGTCATTGGCCGCATTCCTCACGCGACCATCCAGGACCTCGACCGGGCACTCAATGTCGCTGAAGGCAGCTTTGCGATTTGGAGTAAGACGCCTGCCTATAGCCGGGCCAAAGTCCTCAAGCGGACGGCGAACCTGATCCGGGAACGGGCGCGGCATATCGAGCGCCTCATGACGACGGAGGAAGGCAAGGCTCTCCACGAGGCCGAATATGAGATCGCGGCCGCGGCGGACTACTTCGAATGGTTCGCGGAGCAGGGGAAGCGGGCCTACGGGCGAGTGGTCCCGTCGCGGCGCCCGGAAGTACAGCAGTTGGTGAAGCGCCAGCCGATCGGGCCCGTCGCGGCGTTCACGCCGTGGAACTTTCCGGGAATCACGCCGTCGCGCAAGCTGGCGGCCGCGCTGGCGGCGGGGTGCTCCGTCATCATCAAGGCTGCGGAAGAATGCCCAGCGACCGCGCTGGCAATCGCGAGAGCGCTGGATGACGCGGGGCTTCCTAAGGGCGTGGTGCAGATGGTGTTCGGCGTGCCCGCCGAGATCTCCTCGCACCTGATCGCCTCCCCCGTCATCCGCAAGGTGACGTTCACGGGCTCGGTCCCGATCGGCCGGCTGCTGGCGGCCCAGGCCGCCCAGGGTGTCAAGCCCATCACGCTTGAGCTGGGCGGCCACGGTCCCGTGCTGGTGTTCGATGACGCCGATCTCGACGAGGCGGCGACGCTGGGCGCGGCGAATCGCTTTCGGGGCACCGGGCAGGTGTGCATCTCCTCTACGCGTTTCCTGATCCAGCGGCCGAGCTACGAGCGCTTCACCGAGAAATTCGTCGCGGCGACCGAGTCGCTGATGGTCGGCGACGGGACCGATCCGGTGACGCGGGTGGGCCCGCTCGCCAACCAGCGTCAGCTCGACAAGATCGAGGCATTGGTCGCAGACGCCGTGGAGCATGGCGCGCGCGCGCTCACGGGCGGCAAGCGGATCGGAAACTCCGGTTTCTTCTATGCTCCCACCGTCCTGGTCGATGTCCCGTTGGAAGCGCGCGTGATGCACGAGGAGCCGTTCGGCCCGATCGCCATCCTTCGCCCCTTTGACGCGCTAGCGGACGGGCTGGCAGAGGCGAATAGGCTGCCTTACGCGCTCAGCGCCTACGCCTTCACGACAAGCGCGAGGACGGCAGTCGCCGTTGGCGATGGCCTAGAGGCAGGTATGATCGGCATCAACCACTTCAACATGATCAACGCCGAGCTGCCGTTCGGCGGCTTCAAGGACAGCGGCTACGGCTCCGAAGGTGGTGAGGAAGGGATCGAAGGCTACCTCACCACCAAGTTCATCAGCCAGGCCTGAGGCGCAAATCATGAAAGCCATCACATTTGACGACTTTGGCGAGGCGGAGATCCTGCGCCTCGCCGACGCGCCCGATCCTGAGATACGCCCCTACGATCTGCTGGTGCGGGTTCACGCGGCCGGCGTCAATCGCGCCGATATCAGCCAGCGCCGGGGGGCTTATGGACGGCCGGATTTTGGCGACTCCAGCCTAATGGGTCTGGAGATCGCCGGCGAGGTGATCGGGCTTGGTGCGGACGTGAGCGGATTTCGCGTCGGCGATAGGGTGATGGGTATCGTCGGCGGCGGCGCTTACGCCATGGTCGCGCGCATCGACCACCGGATGGCGATTCCTATCCCCGTTGGGCTCGACTACGTCCAGGCCGCGGCCATCCCGGAGGTCTTCGTCACGGCAAACGAGGCGTTGATCCACCTCGCAGCGCTGCAGAAGGGGCAGGCCGTTTTGATCCACGCCGCTTCAGGGGGAGTCGGCTCGGCGGCTGTGCAACTCGCGAACCTCGTTGGCGCGCGCATCTTCGCAACGGCGCGAGCCGACAAGCACGACGATCTCCAGGCGCTTGGTGTCGAGGTGTGTATCGACTTCGAGACCGAGGACTTCGTAGAAATCGTCGAAAGAATGACCGGGGGGAAGGGTGTCGACATCGTCATCGATTTCATCGGCGCACCCTATCTCCATCGTAATGTTCGCTCACTCGCGGAAGGCGGGCGCTTGATCCAGGTCGGCATCATGGGGGGCGCCGCGGACGCGGTGCTGCCCCTCGAGCGGGTTCTCTTTCGCCACCTGAAGATCATCGGGACGGTCATGAAATCCCGCCCCCAGGAGGTCAAGCAAGCCATGGTGTCCCGTTTCCGTAGCCAATGGCTTGATCGGTTCGCGGACGGTTCGCTGAAACCGATCGTCGATTGTGCGCTACCGCTCGCCCAAGCTGGAGATGCCCATCGTCGGATGGAGGCAGGCGAGGCCTTTGGGAAAATCGTCCTTGTGACTTAGGCCCTATGCTACGCCGCGTTTGGCCCGCGCGCCGCCGATCCGAACGACTGCGGCGCTCTCAATGATTTTTGCACGACAGGAGAGTCCATGCCATCGATCTTTGATCCTATCCAACTCGGGGCGGTCGCGGCTCCAAACCGCATCCTGATGGCGCCGCTGACCCGGGCGCGTGCTTCCAGGGACCATGTGCCGACCGAGATTATGATCGACTATTACCGGCAGCGCGCGGGTGCCGGCCTGATCATCTCGGAAGCGACCGGCATCAGCGCACAGGGGCTCGGCTGGCCATATGCCCCCGGAATCTGGGGCGCCGACCAGATCGAGGGCTGGAATCCGATCACCGCTGCCGTACACGAGGTCGGCGGTCGCATTTTCTGTCAGCTCTGGCACATGGGACGTGTTGTCCACCCAAGCCTGCCTGGGCGCGGTCAGCCCGTATCGTCATCGGCGACGACCATGCCCGGCCTGGCCCGCACCTACGAAGGCAAGCAGCCTTATGTTCAAGCAAGGGCGATGACGCATGAGGACATTCGGCAGGTGATCTCGGACTATTCTGACGCGGCCACCAACGCGCTCAAGGCGGGGTTCGACGGTGTCGAGATCCACGCCGCCAACGGCTATCTGATCGACCAGTTCCTGCGTGACAATGCCAATTTTCGAACGGACGATTACGGTGGCTCGATCGAAAACCGTATCCGTCTCCTGGTCGAGGTGACAGCGGCCGTCGTCAGAACTGTCGGCGCCGATCGAACCGCGGTGCGCCTTTCCCCGAATGAGGAACGCCAGGGCGTGAATGACAGCCAGCCGGAGCCACTCTTCGAGGCCGCATCAGTTGCGCTGTCCGACCTCGGCATTGCGTTCTTGGAGGTTCGTGAGCCTGATGTCGACGGCACCAACGGCCGGGCGGAACGCCCGCCGATCGCCCCGCTCATGCGCGCCGCCTTCAAGGGGGTCTTTGTCCTCAACTCAGATTACGATGACAAGAAGGGGCAGGCCGCGCTCGAGGCCGGCAAGGCTGACGCGATCTCGTTCGGCCGCCCGTTCATCTCCAACCCGGATCTTCCCGGTCGGTTCGCCAAGGGCTTGGCGCTTACGCCCGACGACAAGGCGACTTGGTACACAGGCGGTGAATCTGGCTATGCGACTTATACTGTCGCAGAGGGATAGAACAGCGGTCGAGGGCAGCGAGCCGCGGTTCGGGAGTAATTGCCCTGGTGGAAATTCGCCGGGCTAGGCGTAATGTTGGTGGGCCCTGGTGTTCTGAGTGTTTGGCGACCGTCTATTCAAGTACGAGTGAGGAACGCTCGGAGTTGTCGAGGGTCGCTACCCCATTAGGGCGGCTGTGAGGGATCATTGAGCGGTAAATGTCGGACCTCGGGTCTTCCTTGAGAGGGTGCGCCGGTCGATTGTGAGCCGGTGCCTCATGCCGGAGTCACCTGTCTGGGCATCGCGCGGATAATAGGCTCCATAAACCAAACACTTTTGTGCTGTCTGCAGGAATGGATGGCAGCACAACGGAAACCGACCAGCATCTCTATTGGTCGCACTCAGTATGCTTCGTCGCCGAGCTTGCTGACCGTTCGTCGCGAAGCTGCGCCTCGAAGTCGTGGACAAGGTCACGACGGCGACCTGGATAACGCTCGAGCAGGTCAGCCGCGAGTATGCGATCCGTCCTGAAGAACCTGAAGGCACGCCGCGTCTCACACCAGCCCGTCACGACACGGGCCTCATCCATGAAGCCCAACTGGATCGGCCATAGCACGCGATGGCTCTGGCGCCCCTGTCCGTCCACATAGTCGATCGCAAGCTTCCTCTGCGTTCGAATCGCTGAGCGAAGCGTGCTGATCGGAACGGCATTCTTGGGAAATATCTTTCCGTCAGGGCCGGGGATTGTCAGCGGCGCTGACGCGGCATCTCTCATTTCCTGGGACAATATCTCCATGATCTTTGCCCTCGCATTCTCCGCAGCCTGAGTCAGAGCCTCGTCGCCGCGCTGATTCACGAAGCGCAAGCCGAGCAGCACTGCATCGGTCTCATCTTCGGTCAGCATGAGCGGTGGCAGGAACAGGCCGGGGCGGAGCACGTAGCCGACACCCGCCTCTCCCTGAATAGGCGCTCCCTGCGCCGCCAACTCCGCGAGATCGCGATAGATCGTGCGTTCGGATACCTCCAACTCCCCGGCCAGGATCGCTGCTGTGACGGGCCGCCGCCTCCGTCGCAGGGCCTGCAGAAGCGCGAATAGGCGACTGGTACGGCTCAAAGCGGGCTTCCGGTAAAAATGCGATGATAGCACGCGACCCTGACAATATATGGCAGCAGCGTGCGACTTCACAGCTACCATCACTTCCTTTCAAAGATGGCCTCGGGCGTCGACTTCAGCATGTCGATGAAGGCTCGAAGACCAGCCGGGACCTGCCGCCTGCCCGGATAATAGAGGAACACTCCCGGATATTCCGGGCACCACTCGTCAAGGAGCGAACAGAGGGCTCCTGTTTCGAGGTGCGGCATGGCGAGCCGCTGAGGGACGAAGGCAATCCCCAAGCCACGTAGAGCCGCCTCCACCATCAATTCGGTACGGTTGAGTATGAGTGGTCCACCCACATCCAGGGTAATCGCGTGGCCATGCCGTTCGAATTCCCACCGATAGGGGCGCCCATTTGGGGTCCGTGACCTGATGCAGACGTGCTTCGCAAGATCATCCGGGGTACGAGGCCGCTCGCGCGCCACAAGATAGGACGGCGCGGCGACCGGGAGCATGCGGGATGGCCCGCCTATGTGCACGGCGATCATATCGAGCGGAACGGCCTCACCGAGCCTGAAGCCGGCGTCAAAGCCTTCCGCTACGATATCAACGAATGCTGGCTGGGCGACAAGATCGACGGACATCTCTGGGTACCGCTCGAGAAATGTTGGGATGACGTTCTGCACCAACAGCGTCGCCACGGTCTCCGATGCAGTGAGCCGCAAGGCCCCTCTCGGCTGATCGCGCGCCGCGTCAATCTCAACCAACGCGCTATCGAGATCCTCAAGGATCGGCCGAAGCCGCGACACCAATCGTTCTCCGGCCGCAGTTGGCAGCACGCTGCGAGTGGTTCGATTTAGCAAGCGCGTTCCGATTCGGGCCTCGAGGCTGGTCATCATGTGGCTGATCGTCGACGCAGCCATGTCCAGTTCATCAGCCGCCCTCCGAAAGCTCCTGAGCCTTGCGATGGCAGCCAAAGCCCTGAGTTCGGTGAGCGACGGCTGTGCATTCATGGCAATTTACCACCATCCTGTTCGGTATTACCTGCCTTATCTCGATCAATCTAAGCGCTTAGCTTCGATCTGCAAACAGCTTCAGCATTAGGAGATCCCATGCCTCGTACCTGGTTCATCACCGGCATCAACAGCGGCTTCGGCCGTGAGATGACCGAACAACTCCTTGCGCGTGGCGACCGCGTCGCCGGCACACTGCGGAAATTGGAAGCCGTTGACGATCTCAGGGCCAAGTACGGAGATCGGCTTTGGACGGCGCTTCTGGACATGACGGACACGCCGGCAATTCATGCCACGGTTACTAAGGCATTTGCAGAACTCGGCAGGATCGACGTCGTCGTCAACAACGCCGGCTACGGACTCTTCGGCCCGGCAGAAGGATTGACCGACGATCAGGTCAGGCATCAAATCGACACGAATCTTGTAGGCCCGATCCAGCTCACCCGTACGGCAATTCCGTATCTTCGCAGACAGGGGGGTGGCCGAGTGCTGGCGCTGTCGACCTATGGCGGACAAGCGACCCATCCAGGTGCTTCCCTCTATCACGCCAGCAAGTGGGGGCTTGAAGGCTTCTTCGATTCTCTGGCAAGCGAGGTTGCAGCGTTCAACATCGGCGTGACCATTGTTGAACCGGGTGGTGCACGAACGGGATTCAGGAGGACAGCCGGTGTGCAGATGGGAACGGTCGATGATGCCTATAAGAATACGCCCATAGGCGGGATGCGACAGTATCTTTCGAACCCTGCGGTTGTCCCTGCTGGCGATCCGGCGAAGATGGTCACAATCATAATCGACAGTGTCGATCAATCACCATCCCCGAAGCGGATCGCGCTCGGCACCGACGCGTATACGATGATCCAGAAGGCGCTTACCGAGCGGCTCGCAGCCGTGGAAGCGCAGAAGGATCTCGCTTCCTCGACAGATTTCCCCGCGAATAGCTGACACGGACGATATACGCGAGCTTACCGCGGGAGAGTTGGGACTGTCCGACGATCGTGCGGTCGACCTCGCCGGACTACACCGTCGGGATCGTGCCGCCGTCGAGCACGTAATCAACGCCAATGGCGAAGGCGCCGCGATCCGAAGCTAGGAATGCAACCAGTTCCGCGACTTCTTCCGGCCGGCCGATTCGGCCGAGTGGTATCCCGCCGATCATATCCATGATCTGCTGGCGGGCCTTCTCGGCCGTAACACCCGTGTTTTTCTGGATCTCCCCGATCTGCTTCTTCGCCCCGGAGGTCTCGATAAAGCCTGGCGATACCATGTTCACGCGGACGCCCTTCGGCGCCACGCCGCGAGCGAGTCCCTTGCTGTAGGTGCGGAGCGCGCCCTTCGCCGTCGAATAGGCCAGAGTCGATTGGGTCTGCGGCATCAGGTGCGCGATCGAGCCGATGTGGATGACCACCCCATTCCCCCGAGCAATCATGCCGGGGATGAAGGAGCGATCCAGACGGACGGGTGCCAGCAGATTCACATCAAGGATATTCTGCCAGAAATCGTCGGTGAGCGCCTCAAATCCTCCAGGAGGAGCATTGCTCGCGCCGAGATTGTTGACGAGAACGTCAATGCCGCCCCAGTCCGACTTGATCCGGCCCACGACGGCTTCGACGCCGCTTGCCGTACTCAAGTCAGCCTCGATCCCTACCATCCCCTCAGGCGCTGACCCGCCCGGCAAGGATCGGGCGGTGATCGCCACGGTCGCCCCGGCCGCGGCGAAGCGCTGGGCGATGGCAGCACCGATACCGCGCGTGCCGCCGGTCACGAGCACGCGCTTGCCTTTGAATTCCTGGGCGAGTGTTAAGGTCGTTTCACTCATGATGCGATCCTTCCTTTTGGATATCGGCTGTCAAACCTGCCCCCGGTTCCCAGATCGTCTTGTTGAGAAGAGTGATGAGCTGGGCGATCTTGCCTTCCTTGAGAACAAAGTAGTTGGTGAGGATCAGCGGTACAGGCAGGTTCGTCTTGTCGAAGTCGCCATCGTATTTGGCGTGTAGGATAACGCCGCTCGGGTGCTCCCACGCCCGCTGAACCTCCATAGTGACGTTGTCGCCGAAGATTTCCTTGGGCTGCCCAGGCGCGAATGGCCTCATGGCCGAGGAACTCACGCTGGGCATCGTTGAGCATGGCATCTGACGCGAAGGTCGCGAGAAACGCCTGTGGATCGGGACGATTGTGAGCCGCGACGTGATCAGCGATGACCTGTGGCAGCTCGTCCGTGATGTCTTTCATGATGATCTCCTGACCGGTATGTCGAGGGATCTATCCCATCGCCCTGACAGTTCCTGTCAGGAGTAACGGTCAACGTGCCTGCTTGCGGAGATTCAAGTCGGATCGCGGCTGGTGAGGACGCTGCCTGCGCGGAGGTCGCGTCGTCGATTTTCGTTAAGATGCGTATTGGCGCGAGCAAATCGGACATCTGCGCGATCGCTAGGCGGAAACACCTCCCCGGAGGCGTTTCAGCGTGCCGGCGCACCCGACTCGAGATGTGAGTAAGCCGCAAAAACTTGTTCGAGCGGGTAGCGCGCGTCGATTGGAGGCACAAGACGCCCTTCCGAGCACCATTCGAGCAGGCCTGAAAATTCATCCGGATTTCCAAGAATCGATTCAAAATCTGCAATTGCCGGATAAAGATGCGTCGCAGATTGTCCGGCGGTTGATCGTCGCTCCGCATGTGATAATGCGGCCGCCTCGAACAAGACATTTCAAGGCTGCGTTCCAGATCGGGCCACCGATATTTTCGATAACTACATCTCTGATCGCCGCGATTTCACGTCCTGCATCTAGGATCGGCGGCGGCAGCGACGTCCACGACGACGGTGTCATGTCTCCTACATTGCTTCAACGACGACCGAAAGCCAGCCGTCGCTGTTCATCGAATACGACCGTATCTGCGCCCCTCCGAACCTCTCGAGCATCGACGTGATGCCGCAGGATGTCATGGCAAGCGCGATGCTTCTGCTGATCTTGTCAACCGTATCGCCAGCCTGGCCTTGCAGCTCCGGAGAAAGCCTTTCTGCTTCGCTTTCTATGACGAGCGCCAAGAGCATGTTCTGCGGCGTTGCCTCAAGTCTCCCTTCCAACGTCTTGAGGCGTTCAGCGGTGAAGAACTTTTCGTCATCAGGCTGTCCAAGCTTCGTTGCCAGCCGTACCTTCGTAACGTGAGCATCGTTTCCGATCACTTCGATGAAGCCCGCTCGTCCACTCTTGAGGTGTCCGACTACGCACGTTCCGGGAGGACAATTGACCGCTGGCTCGAAGGCGAAGACGCTCTCGAACGTCTCCATGAAGTCCTTCTGCGACGCGACCAAGCCAACGCCTGTGCGCGAGGACGCGGGCGGCCGAGCGAGCATGGGATCGTTCTTGGTCACCGCGTCCAACAAAGAGCGCCCTTGGTGAAAGTAGGCTGATTTTGCGGAATCGAGAAAAGCCCGCGTCGGTACTCGCGCATCGCCGCTGTTCGAAAGCATCTCGAGTGCGAGTTCCGAGAAAAAGTCGGCACGAAGCAGGTCCGGCGAGTGAGAGCCCGATCCCAGCGAGGCAAGGAGGCGGTCCTTGACATGATTGAACTCCGCCGAAGTCAGAGGGAACAGATCGGCGGACAGCCCCGCTCGCATGAGGAGCGGGTTACGAAAATTATCCTCTCTTTCGGTGCTGATAGTCAGCCACCGGGCGACTTCGGGCGTTTCGACCGGAACGGAAGCCTTCTGGGCGACCTTCTTCCATCGGTCCAACAACTGCCGGTGCCGATTGTCCCAAGTCTCGCAAGGATAGAAGTCGAAGACAACGAGCAGGTCGGAAGCCGAAAGCTGCGGCCGCAGACCGGTTATCGCTTGAGATAATACGGTAAGGCTCAAATAGTCGGTGAACGCCGCCAGTCCTACCTGCTGCGGACCTGCAAGCTCTGGTTTCCTATTGTCCAGGTAGGTAGCAAGCAGCTTCGCCGCGAAGACGTCTGCGGCGTCCTCGCGCGCGCGTTGATCGGGTCCGAGGATGAGCTTCATAAGACCGTCGAGAAATCCGCCGTAGTCTTTGCCGCTCAGATGAGCGCTTTCGTGGAGTAGAATCGGAGCGAGCGTCGTGCGGAACGCTTCCTTCGTGGCAGCTACCTCTGTCCCCGAAAGGGTGAGTGCAGAATTGACGTTTTCGCGCCCGGATGCGTACCCGTCCTTGGTTTCCAGGACGTGGCCATAGAGTTGAAGCAGCCATGAAACGCGAAGCATGTTGGCGATCGCGTTTGCCCAAAGCGTCGCGTCCCCCACCGAGCTGTGATCCGGTCGCGTCAGAACGTAAGTGATCCCGTAATCATTATGGCCCGTCATGGCTGCCATGGTGGCCAGAAACAAGCGCGTGAGCGCAGCTTCGTCGATCAGGACGACGTTCGGCGGAACCGCGACGAAGTTATTCTTGGCCGCAACGAAATGGCGTCGAAAATCGTTGTTGGGAAGAGACGCCACGTCGATGTTGTCGATTTCGACAGAGCGCACGACTAACAGGTTCAGTTTCGAAGCGTCGTATGCAGCATTCACTTGCCCTTCTGGAAGCCCCGCTATCCGGAATATATCCGGCGCGATTTGGTCGAGGAGAGGCTTGTAAATCTTGCTAATCAGATCGTGCTGGAAGAGGTAGGACGATAGATCTTCTCCAAGAGTTCCGGCGAACGCCACGCTGCTCCACAACAGTTGGACTGAAAATATTGCGCAGCACGCGAGCGATGGAAGTCGCATCGGAACACCCTATCTCCTAAGAAGCGTCTTCCAAAAAAATCCGTTCTGAAACGAAGTAACGAGAATGAAGAAGACGTCTTCCGACGAGCGGATGGTCTTGTAGAAGAGCGCGATCAGCACAGGTGAGATCACGAACGCAAGCAGAGTCTTAGATGGCGCCAAAGCGGCCAGCAATATTGCGCGATATGTTTTAGGAGGAGATCGAGTGGTGACGACCTCGTAGATCGATCGGGCAAGGACACCAGCGAACGTCATGACGGTTACCAGGAGCGGGACGAACCAGAGCGCGTATGCCCTCGCTATTTCGTGAGCTCCCGCCAGTTGATCGAAGCGTCGCTCGAGCAGAAACATGCCGGCGAAAATGACGACCGATATAGAAGCAGCAATCCAGGCCCGGAAAGGGCGAGACGGCCCCTGTTCATTATTGTCCGTCACATCTTCATCCCCGGCACGTGGACAGGGCAGTTCGGCTAGGCTGGCTGGGCCGTCGCGAACCACTCCGTCTCAGTTCTGCGTCGTCATCGGCAGTAGATTGCCTCGGGTACTGGCGAAAGCGCAAGATAGCTCGCCACCCTGAAGTTGAGTTTATCGAGGTTGGTCTCGCGACTTCGGACAGGCTTTGCGCCGAACTCAATTGCGGGGATCGGCGTAACACGCCGGGTTATGGCGCGGGCCTCTCGGCCGTTCTGAGATTTAGATAGCAACTTCAATTATATAAGGGTTCGCAGTTGTTCTGGGTGGCGCGCCACCCAGTACTCATCTGCGATCTTTTCACGCAACCAGCCTCGGAATTTCCAGTTCAATCAATCGCAAGAATCGGGTGTTGCGCCTCCTCGCAACAACCGATCGCGGCGATTCCAAGTTAGGGGGCTTCGACTCCGTTGGATTTGGACTTGCTCAGCAACATCCGAAGCCGTGGTTGGATCGCGCAGACATTGCGCTCCTGTCGGCCATCAAGATCGCCTGACATCCAGTTCGTACGGGTCGACGACTATCATATGAGCTTGCCACGGATTGAACTGGGCAACATTAACCAGGCCTGATGATCGGTGACTCAAGCCTGCGCGCCTCCCTTGATTGCCATCACCTTCTTGGGATCGAGCCAGTGGTCGATCCGATCAGCCCAATGCTGCATCAGCTTCGTGCGCGAGCCGATCAGCGCGAGCGGTCCGTGCTTTTTGTAGAGCCCTTCCACGGTCGAATTATCGAGATGCGCGAGCTGCAGCTCGACGACATCGCCATCCCATGCCTTGGCGTCCTTGATCTCTTCGTGGTGAGACAGCGTCGAGAAAGTGGTCCGGAATCCGTGGGCACAATGATCAGTCTTGGTGTCAATGCCAAGCAGCCGCAAGCGCTTGTTGAGCGTATTGTTTGATAGCGGCGCGTCTTTCGAGCAGGAAAACGCGTACCGGCGATGGCCGGTCAGCTTCTGAACGCTGCTCAGGATTGCGAGTGCCTGCCGTGACAAAGGCACGACGTGGTCCCAACCGGTCTTCATTTTGGCGGCTGGAATAGTCCAGCGTTCGGCATCCCAATCGACCTCGCTCCACTCCATTTCATTGACCATGCCGGGGCGGGGAATGGTCAGCGCATCGAAGCGCAAGGCAAGGCCAACAACATCACTGAACCTCGCTCTCGTCCACGGTGCGCTGATGAGCTTGAAGACGCGCGTCACGTCGCGTGGGTCGGTGACGCCGGGACGCGGCGTCGAAAGATTGGCCATCATCTGCCCATTCAGGTTGCGGAATGGATTGTAGCCGTCGCCTTCGACATCGGCATAGTTGCAGATTTGCTCACCGATGCTGCGCACGCGGTCGCGGGTTTCCAGCTTTCCCTTGGCTTCGTATGAACGCATGAAGGCGAGGACGTCCGGACGCTTGACGTCCTGCCTGCACAGCTTGCCGAAGCGAGCCTTGACGTAGCCGACGCGCAGCTCAAGCACCTCGATGGTCTTGGGGTCGCGCACCGCGACGATCCTGCCGCGTTTGACTTTCTCCACCTTCTTCTTCGCGAGCCACTCGTCGGCCCATAGCTCGAAAGGCCGGGCGGCCGCCTGCCTGTGCTTGTCGAGCTGCTTCTCGGTGCTCGGGTCTTTGCCTTCCTTGAGCAGGTCTTTCGCCTTGTCGCGCTCGCGCCGAGCGTCGGCGAGCGAGAACGTGCCATCCTTGCCGTTGCCGTAAGGGC
>WNGR01000044.1_pt1 | contig 124322 bp, 106 predicted proteins | sample 5407581 | NCBI WGS metagenome assembly WNGR01 (sample SAMN13153383, study PRJNA577476) | soil metagenome | isolation source: 80 cm soil or saprolite under Garry oak tree replicate 2 | place: USA:California | collected 2016-06-15
CGAGCGGTTGATGTAACAAGCGAACGGCTGGCGCGATATGTTGATGCAAGACAAAAGGAAGGGGCGAAGAATGCCACCATCAACCGTGAATTGGCGGCGTTGAAGCGCATGTTCCACATCGGACAGCAATCCACCCCCGTCAAGGTCATTCGGCTTCCCCATTTCCCTCATCTGGCGGAAAACAACACCCGCAAGGGTTTCCTGGAGGATCACCAACTCCGCGCGCTTATTGAAGGCGAAGAACTCTGGTTTCGCGCCCTCGTTGAATGCGGACGCACCTACGGCTGGCGCGTCTCCGAGTTGCTGACGATGCGAGTAGGGCAGGTCGATCTTGTCCAGCGCGTCATCCGGCTGGAGCCGGGCACCACGAAGAACAGCGACGGCAGGGAAGTCGTGTTGACTGATGGCACGTTTGCTCTCCTTTCGCAGTGTGTCGAAGGCAAACGGGAAGACGAGTTCGTATTCACACGCTCGAATGACACCCCAATACGCAACTTCCGCACTACTTGGGAGAATGCGTGTGTACGCGCCGGAGTTGGCCGCGTCGTCTGCACCCAATGCGGAAAACCGGCGGTTTCAGGACGCAAGTGTCAGCCGTGCGGTCTGAAGAACCTGCAGTATTCCGGACTGATCTTTCATGATCTGCGAAGAACGGCAGCGCGTAATCTGCGGCGTGCAGGTATTTCGGAAACCGTGATCATGAAAATTGGAGGGTGGAGGACCAGAAGCGTCTTCGAGCGCTACGCGATTGTGAACCGGACCGATATTGCCGATGCCATGGCCCGGCTGCAAGCTAGCGAACGTCAACTACGCGGATAAGTCACGAATTGGTCACGTTGAGAGCGCGGCCCCAAGCCTGACAAGTATGGTTAAAACAGCGGAGTCGCTGTAAAGGTTGGTATTTCAGTAGGTTAGTTGGTACCGGGAGGGGGACTTGAACCCCCACAACCCTTTCGGGTCTGCGGATTTTAAGTCCGCTGCGTCTGCCGATTTCGCCATCCCGGCTTGTCCTGCTGAGGTGTTCAGAGCACAGTCGTAGCCGCCCGTGCTCTGAGTAGATTTAGTGTCGCACAGCGGTTGAACTGCTGCCAACCCGTTCAGGCATTCTGGTTTATTTTGCCGCCCCCGGAATGTTCATTTTCCAGAGACGATGGCAGTCCGCGCACATCAACACGGAAGCTTCGTGTGCATGATGAGATGTGGTGCATGCGATGTCGCTGCCCAGGTGCGACGCATGCGGATTGCGCTTAGGAAATATTCCTTGTTGGCTGTTTTTGCCGCAAGCTTCTCAACTGGCCCGTGGCAGCTCAGGCAGCGCTCGTTTTTTTAATGGGCTTGTTGAACTCGGGGTCCTTGCCGTCCTTTGTGATACTGAATGTACTTGTTGACGGTCTCTACCAGCACATCAGCGGGGATGCCGGTTTTCTGCGCCAGTTCAGGGATGGTCTCGGCCTTGATGAAGCGGCCACGCTTCAGACCTTCCTCGACTTCCTGATTGGAACCGCCCATTAGTTCATTTACAAAGCGCTTGCCGTGCTTGGTTACGTACAGGATTCGTATCCGGGACCATTGAAAGGATACACAGCCTGTGCGTCGAGCAATCCGGTTTCCGGCTCGGCATATGGATACGGCTGGATGAAGTTCATCTGCAGCGTATCAGCGCCCACGCTCGAAATCGAATAGACGGTCATTCGGTTTGCCGCAATGAAACAGGCCCGCTGCGGAGCGGGCCTGTTTCATTGAGGCAAACGCCGAATCTATTGGCGAGCTTCAGTCTGTTCTGTTGGGGCAATCGTGGGCAGTGGGCTTCCCACTGGGATTTCAGGCAGAGGTTGCTCCAACGCAATCTGCAGCACTTCGTCCATCGAATCCACAAAGTGCAGCTTCATTTCGTCGCGTAGATTGTCGGGCACTTCGGCCAGATCCTTCTCATTCTCCGCCGGCAGAATGGCTTCGAGAATCCCAGCACGGTGTGCTGCCAGCAGCTTCTCTTTCATTCCGCCAATCGGTAGCACCTTTCCGCGCAACGTAATCTCGCCCGTCATACAGATATCGCGTCGCACCGGAATCTTGCTCAGTGCGCTGGCAATCGCCGTGGCGATAGTGATTCCCGCCGAGGGACCATCTTTCGGAATCGCTCCTTCCGGCACATGAACGTGAATGTCCACGTTCCGGTAGAAGTCGCGTGGAATGCCCAGCCGCTGCCATCGCGAACGCAGATAGCTCATCGCCGCTTGTGCGGACTCCTGCATTACATCGCCGAGTTTTCCGGTTAGCGTCAGTTTGCCTTTGCCATCGATGATCGCAACTTCGGTGGTCAGAATGCATCCTCCCACTTCCGTCCACGCCAGTCCGGTGACCAGGCCAACTTCGCTCTTTTCGTTTGCCGGAGTATCGCGGAATCGCATGACTCCGAGGTAGGTGTTCAGGCTCTCAGCCGTAATCGTGGCAGAGAATGCTTCACCTTCGCGAACAACCGAGCGCGCAACCTTCCGGCAGACGTTTCCAATCTCGCGTTCCAGATTGCGAACACCGGCCTCGCGCGTGTAGTAGCGGATAATTCCACGCAGGGCATCATCCTCGAACTGAATGTTTGCCGACGTCAGTCCTGCTTGCTCCAACTGTTTCTTCACCAGGTATTGGCGCGCAATCTCAAGCTTCTCCGGCTCCGTGTAGCCATGCATGCGGAGCACTTCCATACGATCCTGCAAGGGCGCGGGAATCGTGTGCAGCACATTTGCCGTCGCTATAAAGAACACCTGCGACAGATCGTATTCCACGTCGAGGTAGTGATCGACGAACATGAAGTTCTGTTCGGGGTCCAGCACCTCCAGCAGCGCCGAAGACGGATCGCCACGGAAGTCATTCGACATCTTGTCCACTTCATCCAGCATGAACACCGGATTGCGAGTCCCGGCTTTCTTCATCATCTGGATGATCTGCCCTGGCAAGGCGCCGATGTAGGTGCGTCGATGGCCTCGGATCTCTGCCTCGTCGCGCACTCCACCCAGCGACATTCTCACGAACTTTCGTCCGGTGGCCTTGGCAATGCTCATGCCCAGCGAAGTTTTGCCCACGCCCGGAGGTCCCACCAGACACAGAATCGACCCTTTGGGATTCTTGACCAGTTGGCGCACGGCCAGGAATTCGAGAATGCGCTCCTTGATCTTCTCCAGTCCGTAGTGATCTTCATTCAGCGTGCGCTCTGCGAAATCAATGTCGCGTATTTCCTTCGACTTCTTCTTCCACGGCACCGCCAGCAGCCAGTCCAGATAATTGCGGGAAACGGTGGACTCAGCCGACATGGGAGGCATAGCCTCTAACTTCTTCAACTCCTGTGTGGCTTTTTCCAGCACGTCGGGCGGCATCCCGGAGTTGTCGATCTTCTTTTTCAACTCGTCGAACTCGCTCTTTTCACCGCGCCCCAACTCCTTCTGAATCGCCTTGATCTTCTCGTTGAGGTAATACTCTTTTTGGGCGCGCTCCATCTGCCGCTTCACTCGCGACTGAATGCTGCGATCCATATTCAGCTTTTCGATCTCGATGTCGAGCACATCGGAGATGCGGGTCAGCCGCTCGGAAGGATCGAAGATCTCCAGCAGTTCCTGCTTCTCCTCGATAGAGAGCTGGAGATTGGCGGCAATCGTGTCGCTCAGGCGAGAGATGTCATCCATTCGTACGGTCGCGGCAATCGTCTCCTGGTTAAGCGATTGGCACAGCTTCACATACTGCTCGAACAGCGAAGAAACGCGCTGCATTGTCGCTTCCACCTGCGGCGTAATCTCTGGTGTATAGCGATTCACCCGCACCGAGGACATATAAAAGCCATCGGTCTCTGTCACCTGCAGAATGCGCCCGCGCTCAATGCCTTCGACCAGAACTTTGATGTTGCCGTCAGGCATCTTCAGGCTCTGAACGATGTTGACGATGCTGCCGACCTGATAGATTTCATCCGGCTTAGGTTCATCTACGCCTGGGTCATGCTGGGTAGCGAGGAAAATCCGCTTATCTCCGGCAAGAGCCTCTTCGAGGGCTCGCACGCTGGACTCGCGGCCTACTACAAAGGGCGTCATCATGAACGGAAAGATGACAACATCCCGGATTGGCATCATCGGCAGCTTGCGGGTTTCGAATTTCTCTTTGATCAGGCTCACGCAGCCTCACTTCCCTAGTTAGTCGGCCCCACCTTGTGCTAAATCAAAATACGCCGGGGGCCAGAGATTGTTTTCGAGCCTACTACAACGTCATATCGGCGGCAATACGGCTGACTTAACGCATATACCTGCCCGTTCCACAAACATCAAGTCGAATCAGAAAGGAGCCCACTTCGGAATCACAAGCAAAAAGCATATCTGCATTCCTTCCATGACTTTGCGCCGATTACCTTCTGGTGACGAGAGTATTAAGTAAGGTTTCTGCGTGTCAGGCCAATCCCGGATCTTGATTTTCTTCAATGTTCGAATTGTTTGAACTCATGCCCCAAAACAGACGCCCAGCCAGTAACGGCTGGGCGCTATGGCAATCCTTACGAGCTAGGATGCTTGCTTCTCGACTCGCGGCACGGAAACATCACGCTGTTCCACCATCTCGCGGGTCACTTCGAACTCCTTGATCTTCTTCTGTCCTGGAAGTTGATACATTAGGTCGAGCATCAGCTCTTCCAGGATCATACGAAGTCCGCGAGCACCCACCTTACGATTCAGAGCTTCGCGCGCAACTGCCGTCAGGGCATCGTCGGAGAAACGCAGCTTCACATTCTCAAACTCGAATAGCCTCTGATACTGCTTGACGATGGCATTGCGCGGCCGGGTAAGAATCTGCACCAAGGCTGACTCATCCAGATCGCTCAGAACACCCATCACCGGCAGGCGGCCAATGAACTCGGGAATCAGTCCAAACTTGATCAAGTCCTGAGGCTGCGCAAGTTGCAGCATCTCGTCATCGCGTTTGTGAATCGGGGTGGCTTCTTCGCGCTGGGCTTCTTCTCCGGTCTTGAATCCGACGGAGCGTTTACCGATTCGGCGCTCGATCACCTTCTCCAGTCCCACAAACGCTCCGCCTACGATGAACAATATGTTCGTCGTATCCACCGGCGTAAATTCCTGGTGTGGATGCTTGCGACCTCCTTGCGGCGGCACATTGGCAACGGTTCCTTCCAAAATCTTCAACAGCGCCTGCTGCACACCTTCGCCCGACACGTCGCGTGTGATCGACGGATTCTCATCCTTGCGGCCGATCTTATCAATTTCATCGATATAGATGATGCCTGTCTGCGCGCGTGCAACGTCTCCGTCGGCGGCCTGCAGCAACTTCAGGATGATGTTTTCCACGTCCTCGCCCACGTAACCGGCTTCGGTCAGCGTAGTCGCATCGACAATCGCGAACGGCACGTCCAGCATCTTGGCTAGTGTCTGCGCCAGCAAGGTTTTGCCGGTTCCGGTCGGGCCAATCAGCAGGATGTTCGATTTCGACAGCTCGATTTCGCTCGTGCGCTGGCGATTCATGTAAATGCGCTTGTAGTGGTTGTACACCGCTACCGCGAGTTTCTTCTTCGTCCGCTCCTGTCCGATCACATACTCGTCGAGGAAGACTTTTACCTCCTGCGGTTTAGGCAGGTGATTGGGGCCCGCGGCGGTCGTTGTTTCGCTGCGGTCATCCTCGAGAATCGAGTTACACACCGCGACACATTCATCGCAAATGTAGGCGCGTGGGTAATCGGAGGGAGAGGAGATCAGCTTCGCCACTGCATCCTGAGATTTGTGGCAAAACGAACATCGCAATACTTCGTCAGAACCAGACCTGGATCTCACTAATGACTCCTGTTACATCCCGGGTAGCCCGGTTATCTAAGATCGGTCCTCGACAGATACTCTCTTTCTGCTGTCCTCGACCAACTGCATTGCCGAACACGATTACCGTACGTCCGTGAAATATTCCCGCACCTACAAGGGAAGTGCAAGCCCGTTAAATGCCTCGAACTTGCAATCAGTGTGGCATCGAACGGGAACATGACAATAACGTGAGTACCTTAATCCTGCACATTTCCGGAAACCGGGCTTGCTGTTCAACGGCGGGGAGGCGGTTTTTCTGGTCACCCCCGCCTTCAATCGCGTCCGACGTTTCGATTACTTATGTTTGTAGATGATGTCATCTACAATGCCGTATTCCTTCGATTGCTGAGCGTTCATGATGAAGTCACGCTCAGTGTCTCGTTCTACCTTGTCCAGAACTTGACCGGTGTGTTTGGCCATCAACTGATTCATCAGCTCGCGCATCCGCAAAATCTCGCGAGCATGAATGTCGATATCCGTAGCCTGACCGGAAATTCCGCCACCCATGATCAGTGGTTGGTGGATCAGTATACGCGATGTCGGCAGTGCATAGCGCTTGCCTGCGGCGCCTGCCGCCAGCAGCATTGCTCCCATCGATGCGGCCTGCCCTATGCAGATGGTCACCACATCATTACGGATGAACTGCATCGTGTCATAGATCGCCATACCCGCCGTAATCGAACCGCCCGGCGAGTTGATGTATAGCGAAATATCTTTCTCCGGGTCTTCGGCGGAGAGGAACAGCAACTGGGCGATGATCAGGTTTGCGACGTTGTCATCAATCGGGGTGCCCAGGAAGATGATGTTATCTCTGAGTAACCGGGAGTAAATGTCGTAGGCACGCTCGCCCCTGCTGGTTTGCTCGACCACCATCGGCACAAGCATAATTATCCGGCTCCTTTGCGAACTGAGGTCTGAAGTGTCTCCTCAGTTCTGGAAAACGCGCTCCCGAACCTTTGATGCTCGCCGGGGTCGCAGTGGACCACAAAACAATTCACCACACTTATTCGGACTGCTTGAACAGTAAATCCAGCGCTCGGTCGCAGCGCATCTGCTGACGCAATCCCACGAGCCCATTGTTCTCCTCCAGTTGCTTGCGGAGGGTGAGCGGGTTTTGCCGGGACTGTTGCGCCGCCGCGGAAATCTCTTTATCGAGGTCTTCCTCCGTGACTTCGATGTTTTCGAGATCCGCAATCTTTTCCAGCAACACGTTTGCCCTTACATCGCGAACCGCGCCTTCGCGCTGGCCATCGCGCAGTTTGCTCAGGTCCATGCGCTTGATGTCTTCCGCGCGCAACCCCTGGGATACCAGCGACCGCAATCCGCGCTCCAGGCGCTGATCGATTGAGTTCTCCACCAGCAGCGTTGGCACGTCGATCGGGAACTTGGTCGTCAACTGCTGCAGCACTTCTTCTTTGATCTTGTGCTCGGCCTGATGTTTCTTTTCGTGCTCAATACCTTCGCGAATCCGCGCGCGCAGATCGTCGAGCGTGTTCAGGTCATCCTGACCCAAATCCTTCACCCACTCGTCGTTCAGCTCCGGTACCACCTTCGTTTTGATGCCTTTCACCTCGACGTCATAGTGCAGCGTCTTACCAGCCAGGCGCTTGTCTCCGAAGTCTTCGGCATAGGTCACGTCAAAACTTCGGGTCTCACCGGCCTTGGCTCCGCGCAGGTTGTCGCTAAAATCTGGCAGAGTGTTCGCACCGCCGATATCGACCAGCACGTCCTTCATTTCCACTGGCTCGGCGCCCTCTTCCTGGCTCGTGCTCTTGAAAGCCACGGATGCGTAGTCGCCATCGGCCAGCCCGCGATCTTCATCCACGTTGGCATAGGTCGAGTTCTGTTCGCGTAGTCCGTCAATTGTCTTCTGAACTTCGGCGTCGTCCACCACAACGGGCTCGCGTGCCACCTTGACGTCCTTGTAGCCGTCAATCTCGAATGGAGGCAGAATCTCGAATACCGCCTTGAAGCGCAGCGGCTTTTCTTCTTCCAACTCCAGCTCAACTACGCGAGGCTGCCCAACCGGAATCAGGTTCTGCTTCTTGGTTTCCTCGCGGAAGGCGGCGGGAACCAGGTGCTCCACGACTTCGGACTTGATGTCATCGGCAAACTTGCTGCGAATGATCGTGACCGGGACTTTTCCGCTGCGGAAGCCCGGAATGCGGGCATGCTTCTGGAATCGCGCGACGGCGCTCTTCCACTCACGCGTCACGTTATCGGCGGAAACCTCGACTGAGACTTCGCGCTCGCAGGGATTTTTCGTTACTTCGGCGGTTGAATCGGTAGATGTCAAATCAGTGGATGTCAAAGGGATAGCCTTAAGTCTTCTGAAGATTTGTAATGGCCGGAATGGCCGCTTGTTTTCATCTGAGAGCACATGCAGCGGCGCGACTGCCAACTGCGAACGATTCAGTGTATGAGACCGGGCAAGCGCGGGTCAAACCGAGGGCAAACAAAATGTGTGTAACCCAAAAGCTGTGGCCCGTATTTATACGGGCCACATGGAAGTCAACCTTTAGGAATTGACCTCTGGTTGTCGGAAGTTGCAGTTGTTATTTAGGGGCGCTGGTGGAATCAGGCGCGGTGGTCGAAGGAGTCGGTGAAGTCGTCGACGGCGTCGGTGAAGTCGTAGACGCGGGCGGAGTTGAAGTTCCCGTGCTGCTACCGTCCGGGTTGCTCATTGAGCCGGGGCTCGTCGTTGTGGTGCTGGAGCTGCTCCCTGTTGTGGTGCTGCTCCCGGACGTCGGTGAACCAGTGCCAGCGCCTGCCGAAGTTCCGTCCGGTGTAGGAGCAGTGCTCATAGTCCCGGTCGTGCTACCGCCAGTTTGCCCATTCAGTGTGGTGTTGTTCGAAGGAGTTCCTTGCGCGCCGGTATCGCCGACATTGCTACCCGGAGTCGTCGTGCTCGTGCTCGAACCAGTCTGCGATCCCTGTGTTGACTGTGTCGATGAGCTTGAGCCCAATGTTCCCGTGCTCCCGGCTGCACCCGTTCCTGCTCCGCTACCAGCTGTCTGAGCAAGGGCAAATGTTCCGAGTGAGAGTGTTGCGACAAGTAAAAGCTTCTTCATCTGTAGGTATCTCCCTTTGGCCGTCTGTTTACGGCCACGTTAAAGAATCTCTTGAAAGTGGCGTAATCGTTGAGATGGTCCTTCACCCCCGTACGTTGGGTCGAATCCAGCTGCGGCACTGGATTTCGAGAGCTACTGCCTGAATGGCCCTGAATGGCCCGGAGCTCACATTCCACGAGCTAGCCATTTGCCAAGTCAAAGCGATAGCGTATATTTCTGGCGTGTCAGAAGACCAAATCACGAACCGCGAGCCCAGCGCCGAGCAGATCCTCAATGTTCTAGAAACCGAGGTAGTGAACTGCCAGATCTGTCCGCGGCTCGTCGAGTACCGCGAACGCATTGGCCGCGAGAAGCGCCGCGCTTACCTTGCCTGCGACTATTGGGCGCGCCCCGTCCCCGGCTTCGGAGATCCACTGGCCAGGGTTCTAGTCCTAGGCCTTGCTCCCGGAGCCCACGGCAGCAATCGCACGGGACGGCCATTCACCGGCGATGCTTCTGGGAAGTTCATGTACCCCGTCCTCCACCGCCTGGGTTTCGCCTCGCAGCCTGAAGCCACGGGGCGAGGCGATGGAATGACACTCCACAATCTCTGGATCACCGCCGCCGTCCGCTGCGCTCCTCCGGACAACAAGCCCTTGCCCTCTGAAATCGCCAACTGCGCCGGCTACACCGATCGCGAACTTGCCGCCTTGAAGAATTTGAAAGTAGTCGTAGCGTTGGGAAAAATTGCCTTCGACGCCTACCTGGACGCCATGCGCCGCCAGCAGGTGATCGCCCGCAAGATCGGATACATCTTCGGTCACGCTGCCGAATATCTCATGCCCAACGGCATCACCCTGCTCGCCTCTTATCATCCATCCAACCAGAACACCGCCACCGGAAAACTCACCATTCCCATGTTTGAAGCCGTTTTCGCCCGTGCCTGCAACTTAGCGGAAATAAAAGGTTTGTAGCTGAAATTTAGGGGGTGTGCAGGATTTACCGACTAGTATAGGGTAAGAGTGTGACGGTTTACTGGATAGTTTATGGTGTGAGTTCAATAAAGCCGGACCGACGGTCTAGGTTTCCAGGGGCTGCTCTGGCTTTTTGCTTGCGTCCACGAAGTGTAGGACCGATCTGAGTGCGATCTATTCCGTAAGTCTCTACAAAAATCTGAAGCTTAGCGACCGGTAATCAACGGCGTCGCGGAATGCACCATGCTGCAGTGGCAAACGGCGATTATGTCGTAGCCAACTCTCAGTCATGGCCAGCGGTGGCAGTTTACAAAAAGCCCAAACCAAAACATTAAGGAAGCCGCGAAGCGCGAACCATGTGCGACGGTCTGGCATTTCGAAAAAGCTTGCTGCCATTGTGGAGCAAGTGATTCAGTGGAGGAATGTGAAAAGGAATAATCTTTTAATCATCGCGGCTGTGCTGGCTATCTGCTGTGCGGCAATTACGGTGGCTTGTGGCGGCAGTGCAAGTCATCAGGCATCTGCCTCGCCTTCGACTCCTGGGGCGGCCACTCCGATTTCGGTTGTGCCTGCAGCGGCCACCATCGCGCAAGGCGGCAAGCAGCAATTCAGTTCGAGCACTACGCCGGTCACCTGGTCTGTAGATAGCGTTCCTGGCGGCAACAACTCGGTCGGCACCATCACGACCGCGGGGCTTTACACTGCTCCTGTTGCAGATGGTTCTCATACCATTGACGCAATCAATCAGGCAGATGCGACCCAGAGCGCAAAAGCGACTGTCACGGTGGCGGCGACAATCTCCACTCAATCCGGTAGCGGCGGAAGCACTGGTACTCCCACCCAAAGGACCAGCAATAATGCGACCTTCCAGAACATCGATGAAATGAGTGGATGGGCAAACTGCGGTGCTTGCGCCGGAGAGGGCGGCAACGGCCCAACCGTACCTCACTCACTGTCGCAATACGCCAGCTCGCCTTCGATGGACGGCAAGGCCGCGCACTTCTGGATTGGGGGTAAAACATCATTCGCCGATGCGTTGTGGTGGAAACAGCTTGCGCCAGAGCCAAGTGCGTCGCATTTCATCTATGACCTGTTCTTCTACTACACCAATGCTGGCGCAGTGCAGGCGCTTGAGTTCGATGGCAATCAATCCGTGGATGGCAGGAAGTATATCTTCGGCCACCAGTGTAATGTTGCGGCGCGGCAGTGGGACATTTGGAACACATCGGCCTCGGCCTGGGTTCATACCGGAATTGGATGCTCGGCTCCGCCGACCTATACCTGGAACCACGTCGTGTTGGAGTTTGAGCGGGCCAACGGACAGACCCATTTCATAGCTGTGACCTTGAACGGCCAGAAGTCTTACATTAACCGCTACGGGGGATCGAAACCGGGCGGTGGCAGTGAACTGAACGTCGCCTTCCAAATGGATGAAACCAGCCGGGCAACGAACTACGATGTGTGGCTCGATAGGGTGAACCTGACGGCGTGGTAAGTGCTGAGTTGCCTCCTGGGCAATGAAATTGAGGGTTCTAGCAGGTTCGCTCATTTTGGCGAACCTGTTTTTGTTGTTGGGTGAAGAGGAACGCTCGGAATCGGGTATTTTGCACTGAAAGTGGTGCGTTGGGGAGGGTTGGATTGACTGGAAAGATAATCGTTTCGAAAGCGAGTGTTACTTTGTAGATATTAATTATGCAGTGCGCTAGCGATTGGCTCGAAAATCAATTGTCTGGTTGGAAAGCTTGAGGCTTCGAAAGTGATGCAAGCGGTGCTGGGGTCCTTCGCTTCGCTCAGGATGACTCCACGGGGGAGGGGGAAATCTGCGATTGCGGGCGACTCGTTGGGTATGCATTCTAGGGGGTAGGGTCAAAAAGGCTTCTGATGGGGGAGTGCTGGTCCCCCACTCAAGCCCAACAACGGTGTCTTGAATTGAGCCACCTGCGACCCGCCGAAGAGCAGGTGTTGGAAGCCTTGACGTTTCCCACATTCGCCAAAGACAGGCGGATGTGGGAAACGTCAAGGGTTAGGCGGGAAAGACGATCAGCGCTGGTTCAACCTTGAAACCTTAAAACCTTGCGAAACCTGGCAACTTTGCATTCCGCACCTTGTCGATCTCGATCACGGCTACCCACTCGCCGTTCGTGGCGGCCTTATAGACGATGCGTCCGTGGAGCATTCGGGCGATGGTGGCTGGGGGTAGGTCTTGGTGGAAGTCGAAGTAACGGGTTTGGATGCGGGTCCATCCGGGGATGAGCTGGAAGAGGCCGTGCTGCGGTTCAAACTTGGTGGAGAAGGCGACGACTACATCGAAGCTGTCGGGCTGCTGACTGGCACCGAGGACCTCTTCGGCGGTGAAGTTCTCGAGGCGCACTACGCTGAGGGGCTTCTGGACGTAGCCGAGGAAGGGGCGATTCAATTCATCCGAGGCGGGCCATGCGGTCAGGATGCGGTCTTGCGGGTAGTGCTGCTCGACATAGCTTGCCGCCTGCTGATGCATTTTTACAAATTGAGTCCACGTCAGGTTGTCTTCGGGCGAGATGAACCATGGAGGATTGAACAGCAGCGCGGCTACGAAGGCTACGGCGCATCCGGCTATCCACCACTTCCACTGCGGAGCGTACAGGCGAAGGATGTTCACTGCGAGCAGAACTACTAAGGGGATCGCAGGGATCATGTAGCGGGCGAGCAGGGCTCCGCCGACAACAGAGAATTCGGCGGCCTGGGCGAGGACTACAAGAGCGAAGAGCAGTTGGATGGCGGGGGCGATGGGGCGGGGTGGGCCATCCTTTGTCGCGTCCCCACACATGCCAAAAGAGGGCATATGTGGGCCACCAGCGGTTGTCGCGTCCCCACACATGCCAAAAGAGGGCATATGTGGGCTACCAGAGTTTGGTGGGGCGCTGGATTTCGCGCTCCACAACAAGACCAGCGCGGATGCGGTGAGTACAAATAGATTCATGTATCCGGTTGCGTGCCAGAGCCGCATTAACCCGGCGAAGAGAATACGGAATGGCGTGACGGTGGCTCCGACGTTGTAGCGCAGGTAGTCGGGATTGCCGAAGACGTGTCCGGTGCGATGGAAGTGGTATGAATACCAGCCCACCAGGGGCAGCAGGGTGAGCAGGTAGGCCGCGCAACGCATGAAGGACTGTCGCGGCAGGCACCACTTTGCCGCCAGTTGCGGACGCCAGCGATAGGCGATTGCGGAAAGCAGGTCGGCTCCGAAGAGCGTCAGCGTGACGGCCACGGTGGTCTCTTTGGCTACGGCGGCCAAGGCGGCAAAGGCGACTGCGTGCCAGCGCCGCCCGCAGATGTGCGAGTAGAGCGTCCAGAGCACCAGGGCGAAGGCAGCGATGTCCAGTTGCGCCATCACCGATTGCGAGAAGACGGTGGGCGACAGCGCGGTGAGCACTACTGTTGCGATGGCTATCGGAGGGCTGGCAATGCGGCGGGCGAGAAGCCATAGGCCGGTGAATCCGAAGGCCGCTACGGCGAGCATGGCCGTGCGGGTGATCAGCGGCGAGTAGGCGGTGAGCTTCCAGCAAAGCGCTAGCCAGATCATCACGAGGGGCGGGTGAGCATTGGAGAGGGTGGTGTGGGGAATGAGGTCGCCGGTGAGAAGCAGGTCGTGCGCGGCTGGGATGAAGTATCCCGCCTCGTCCCAGAAATAGGGAAGCCGCAGCAGCGGAAGATGGACCAGCCAGAGCGCGGCGAAGATGACTGCAAACCCCGACAGGGACTGAGCCAGAGAGCCTGGGGCAGGGGACGGGGTCTTTCGGCGCATGGTTTAGTGAATCGGACCGTTCTGCGCAAACTGCGGATCGATCTTGATTTCGCCGAAGGTCTGCTCGTAGTTGGCTACATTTTGATGGAGCATGATGGCCAGCGCCTTGGCCTGCTGCGGGCTGAGGTAGATTCCCTGGAAGTTGCGCAGTTCGATGCCGGGACCGTTCCCCGGAACTGCCATGCCAAAGGCCAGGAAGAAATCCCACACGCTCATGCGAACCTGCACACTGTTGGAGTAGCCTTCGCGGTAGTCTTCGGAATTCTGGATTCGAATTTCGGGCTGATCGTTATTGTTGAAATTAGACATGGGAGAGTCTCCGAAAGACAGCGTAACAAAGTTTGGCATGGAATGGCATGGGCGGAGCCGATATTGCCCTCACGCCTTGAGTTCAGCATTGATCTTCTCCACGTGAACCACTTGTGGCATCTCAGATAGCGTCCCGGTTCATTCAGGGGGACATGTGAGGTGACCGATGCGGAGCTTGGAACACACCGAGCTGGTCGCGGCAAAGCCATATTTAATCGAACAGGACTACACGAAGTATTCACCCGACCAGCACGCACTCTGGAGCGAACTGGTTCAGCGCCGGATGGCGCAGTTGCAGCAGTGCGCCTGTCGCGAATATCTGGAGGGCTGGAATGCGCTTGGGCTGGAGCAGAGTCAGATTCCACACTTGCCCGCGATCAGCAAGCGCCTGGAGCAACGGACCGGATGGAAGATACAGCCGGTCTCGGGCTTCATGCCCTCGCGCGCGTTCTTTGAGATGCTGGCGGTCCGCCAGTTCCCGACCACGACCTGGCTGCGCAGCCGCGATTCGATGGACTACATTCCGGAACCGGATATTCTGCACGACGCGCTGGGCCACCTGCCGATGTTTGCCGAGCAGCGCTTTGCAGACGCTGTCGCCGAGTACGGACGCGTGTGCGGTTCGATGGAAAGCGAAGAGAAGTTGGAGCGCATGGGCCGGCTGTACTGGTACACGTTCGAGTTCGGATTGATTAGGCAGGACGGCGAGGTGAAGGTGTATGGGTCGGGAGTGGCTTCGTCGCAGGCCGAGTGTACGAATGTGCTTTCGGGCGGCTGCGAGATACGGGATTTCAGCGTTGCCGAGGTGCTGAATACTACGGTGAAGGTGGACGAGGTTCACAAACGACTGTTCGCGATTAATTCGTTTGATGAAGTGATGGGAGCGGTGAGAGAAGCAAGGGAGATTGTGGAGAGTGCGAAGGTCGCATAGCTAGTTGGATGAGCCTCCAAAAGCCTGTTTGGCCGGCGCGAGCGCGATGAGGGCTATGCCGATGACGACGAGGACAGCCACCCCTATCAGTTCTCCTCGTTGAATCATGTTGCGGTATGTCTGAAAGCCCATGACGGCGGCGTGAGCGAAGCTGGACCATGCGGTAAAAGCAATCAGACTGCGGTGCGCCGAAGGGTCACGGGCGGCTACCAGCAGAAAGATGCCGAGCGTGACATAGAGGCTCAACATCATTGCCAACGCAGGCTCTTGCCGGAGGAGGATGATCATGGGATAGACCGTGGCCGAAAAGAGCAATCCCACGAATACCAACACAAACTTCAGCGCACGTTCTGGTTTCATGCCGCCCTCCTGAGAGAAGTTCCCCGGCTTTGGCTAGCTGATTATTTCTTCTACGCGGCGAGTTGCTTGCAGGTTCCCTCCATCTCTTCAACATTGCAGTGACTCGTAGGATTACGCACCGCCGCGTAACCAACTTCCAATAGAATCGCATTGTGAGTGCGAAACCATATCGCGGACGAATTGCGCCATCGCCTACGGGATACCTGCATCTGGGGCATGCGCGCACGTTCTGGAAGGCTTTTGAGCGGGCGCGGGAGGCCGGGGGCGTGCTGATCTTTAGGAACGAAGACCTGGATGCGCAACGGTGCCGACCTGAATTCGTGAAGGCGATGTACGAGGATCTGCGATGGTATGGGATTGAGTGGCAGGAGGGGCCAGATGTGGGAGGCGGGTTCGGTCCGTATTCGCAGAGCGAGCGGCAGGGATTTTATCTTGAGGCATGGCGGCGGCTGCTGAGTGAGGGATTCCTCTATCCGTGCTCCTGCTCGCGCAAGGATCTGGCGCAGGCGGCCAGTGCGCCTCACGACGATACGCCTGATGGGGAAAACGACGAGCCGGTGTATCCGGGCACTTGCCGGGAGCGGCGATTGGAGGCGGCGGCTCCGGGAGGAGTGAATTGGCGTTTCCGTGTTCCGGATGGGGAGCGAGTTGAGTTTGTGGACCGCAGGATGGGACGGCAGGTGTTCGAGGCGGGGCGGGATTTCGGCGATTTTGTAGTGTGGCGGCGCGATGATGTTCCTGCCTATCAGTTGGCCGTGGTTGTGGATGACGCAGCCATGCAGATGACAGAGGTGGTGCGCGGAGAGGACCTGCTGCGTTCGACGGCGCGGCAGATGCTGCTGCAAAGAGCGCTGGGCTTGGCCACTCCTGCTTATTACCACTGCGCGCTGATGAATGATCAGAACGGGGTGAGATTGGCCAAGCGGCATGATGCGCTCAGTTTGCGTTACTTGCGGGAACAGGGGAAGACGCCGGAGCGGGTGCGGGCGATGATGGCCGAGTAATTTCTCGGGCGATGATGGCCAAAAGTGACTGAAATCACAGAGCACCGCCTACCCTTACGTTCTATGATCTATTTGCGCGCGGGCAGATTGCATGGATTCTTATCCGCCGAACCCGGAACCGCGCAAGGAGACCGTTATGGCTTACGTCATTACTGATAGCTGCGTGAAAGACAACCTTTGTTCCGATTCCTGTCCGGGCGACGCCATTCACCCGACCAAGAACGAGCCAGCTTACGAGGCTGCGACGCAGCTTTACATTAATCCTGCCGAGTGCATGGATTGCGGCGCCTGCATTGCGGAGTGCCCGACCGGTTCCATCTTCCCAGCGGACGAACTGCCTGCCGATAAGCAGGACTTTGCGGAAAAGAACGCAAACTTCTTCAACTAAGTCGCGCTCGGGTCCCGCTTCTCTCCCCGTCTTCTCTCGAAGAGGCGTCCTCATTTGCTGCATGACCTCTGAACGAATCATCCCAGTGCGTTTTCCTGGGATGATTTCGTTTGCCCGGCTTCTTCGTTGCTTTGAATGCGGCGGCGGGTAGAAGATACAGAGGTACTCATCTGATTCAGCCAGGAGCATGATCCTTGAACTATCCACACTGGCAACTTGCGATTCCAGGGGGCATGTTGATCGCCCTGGTCGCAGTGCTGCACGTCTTCGTGTCGCATTTCGCGGTCGGCGGAGGCTTTTTCCTGGTTGTGACGGAGAATCTTGCACGACGGCAGAAAGACGCCGCGCTGCTGGATTACTGCCGCCGTCACAGCAAATTCTTTGCGCTGCTTACGCTGGTATTCGGTGCAATCAGCGGAGTCGGCATCTGGTTCACCATTGGACTGGTGAGTCCGGAAGCGACGTCATCACTTATTCACACTTTTGTGTGGGCGTGGGCGATCGAGTGGGTCTTCTTTTTCGTGGAGATCGCGGCGGCCATCATCTACGCGAATACGTGGGAGAGCCTTTCGGCAGGCGATCACGAGATTGTGGGCTGGATCTATTTCGTCGCGGCCTGGATGAGCCTGTTTGTCATCAACGGAATTCTCACCTTCATGCTGACCCCCGGGCGCTGGATTGAGACGCAGAACTTCTGGGATGGCATGTTCAATCCGACGTTCCTGCCTTCGCTGGTGGCGCGTACGGCGGTGAGCGTGATTCTGGCCGGAATCTTCGGATACATCACTCTTCCGAAGCAGGAAGGTCGCGAGAAGGTGGCGCGCTGGGCGGCTCTGTGGATGATGGTGGGAGCGCTGGTGCTGCCGATCTCGCTGTGGTGGTACTTCGCGAAAATCCCGAGATTCTCACAGTTGTATCTGAATGGAGTGCTGACCGGAGTGCGCCATGCGGTTCGGGGCGGCGTGGGCTTTACGCTGCTGGCGTTGGTCATTGCACTGATATGCGGGGTTTGGAAGCCGCGATGGATGCGGGCTCCTGTTGTTGCGGTGCTGGTGATCTGTGGGCTGGGGATGATCGGCGCGGGCGAGTATCTGCGTGAGTTCGTTCGCAAGCCATGGGTCATCAACCAGGTCATCTATGCCAACGATCTGCGGGCGGCGCAGGTGGAACCGCTGCAGTCTGCAGGAGTAAGTCATACGGCGAATTTCCTGCTGACGGACGAGACTTCCGGGTTGGAGTACGGTAAGAATTTGTTTCAACTGCAGTGTGCAAGCTGCCACGCCGCGGGTGGATATCGCGGAATGAAGCGGCGAGTGGATGGCTGGGACGCGGATTTTGCGGCCGATATTCTGCAGCATATACATATGCTGCGAGGAACAATGCCTCCCTATGCGGGAGACGAGGCGGATCGCAAGGCACTGGGGCTTTATCTCGCATCGCTGAACCCGGAATGGAAGTTCAACATCATGGATGGGAACCGGATGGAGATTGGCGAGAAGGTTTTCGCCTCGCACTGCGGACACTGCCATACGGTGAACGGGAATTTCCGTCCGCTGCGGGGCGCTTTTGAAAAGCAGACGCCGAGCCAGGTGCAGGAGATGTTTCCGGTATTGAGCGGAATGAGCAGCAATATGCCGACATTTAATGCTCCCGAGGATCAGGCGCAGGCGCTGGCCTTCTACATTTCGCACGAGGCTAACAAGCCAATGGCACAGAAGCAGACTCCCGCGGACATGCCGACCGGCAGTACGCATTCGAGATTGAAATTGCCCGTCGCTCACGGGTACGGGCCAACGGACGGCCCTCCGGCCGCAGGCGCCAGGGAGGTGCGCTAATGCAGATGATTCCGATTCCGCAGGTTGATCCTTTGCCGTTGCCGGGGCCGGTGTGGCTGTTCACCGCGCTGCTTCTGGTTGTGTTCACCTTACATGTTGTGGCCATGAACTCTGCGCTTGGAGGCGGCATTTGGACGCTCTGGAACTATCTTCGGGGACGCAATTCGGCGCATCCGTATTCGCGCCAGTTGGCAAATGAACTTTCGAAAATGCTGCCGACGTTTCTGGCGTTCACGGTGACGCTGGGAGTTGCGGCGCTGCTGTTTGTGCAGGTGCTCTACGGCAACTTCTTATATACGAGTTCCATCCTGATCGGTTCGCTGTGGCTGGCGGTGATACCACTGGTGATGGTGGCGTACTACGGCTTTTACTATTTCTCCTACACGGCTGAAAAGGGGAAGGGAACTGGCGGATATGTGCTGGCCATTTCAGTTTGCGTGCTGCTTTGTATCGCATTCATCTTTGTTAACAATATGACGCTGATGTTGAGCCCTGGGCGCTGGCTGGCAATGTATCGGGCACATCCGAATGGACGGAATCTGAATCTGGGCGATCACAGCCTGATTCCGCGCTATCTGCATATTGTGAACGGAGGTATCGCGCTGTTCTCGGCAATCCTCGCGCAGTTTGGCATGCGCAAGATGAAGACGGATGCGCAATACGGACGCTGGATTGTGCAGCGTTCGGCGCTGGTGTTTGCGACTTGCACGGGGCTGCAGTTCCTGCTTGGAATGTGGTTGCTGCTGGCAATTCCGCGCGAGATTGCGATGGTCCTGCTGCGCGATCCTGTAGCAGGAGCGGTGTTTGGAGTTGCGCTGATCTCGGTGATCTCCGCCATGCTCCTGATTCTGCTGGGCAGTCTTACCGAGAAGCCTAGTCCGCTGGTTCATGCGGGATTCGCCATGTCGCTGGTGACCTTGTTCCTGATGGTGTGTTTGCGCTATCTACTGCGTCTGGCTTACTTGAAGCCCTACGCAAATTTGGGAGCGTTGGCCGTGCGGCCGCAAACGGGCGTGATTGTTTTATTCCTACTGCTGTTTGTGGGCGGACTGGCGACCGTTGGGTACATGCTATGGCTGGTGGCGAGGAGCAAGAAGACGCGTGTGACGGTGAATGCTTCGTTCTGATCGGTGTAATCACTTAGCGAGTTGGGGCGGCCTAAAGGTCGCCCCGCTTTTATGCAAGATATTCATGTCTGTTATGCGCAATCATAGTCATTTTTCTTTCTCAAATCGTTGACTTGGCTTGTAAGCACGATGCATACTTATACGGTCATCTGAATAATAATTCTGTCCCGGCTGGAAGCTTATGTCGAAATTGTCTCGTCAAAACCTGATACTGGACCTGGTGCAGCAGGAGTCTGTCGCCAACCAGGAGCAATTGCGTAAGCTGCTTTTGCGGCAGGGGTTTGACGTCACGCAGGCGACGTTATCGCGGGACATCAACGAACTGTCTTTGGTAAAGATGCCCGGCGGCTACCGGGTCTCGAATGGGGATCAGCAGGCGGAGCCGGGATTTCATTCGGCGGGACGCCTGGTGCGCGAGTTCGTGATCGAAGTGCGCGAGGCGCAGAATTTGCTGGTCATTAAGACTGCGACCGGTTCGGCGCAACCCGTTGCGGCGGCAATCGATTCTGAAGGATGGGCCGAGATTGTGGGCACGGTTGCAGGAGATGACACGATTCTGGTGATCTCGCAGAGTAAGAAAAATGCGCACAGGATGGCGCTAAGGATCAAAGGAATGATGCAGTGAGCGCGGCGAAAGTGAAAGCCGCGGTGATGGGGGCTACAGGGTACGCGGGATTCGAGTTGGCGAAGTTGTTATTGCGTCATCCGCATATGGCAACACCGCTGTTTTTGACCCGTGAGCGCGAGAGCGCAGCCCACACTCTGGAGAGCTTTTATCCGGAGCTTGCGGGGCCAACGAGCTACCCACTGGAGCCGTTTTCGTGGGAGCTGTTGAAGTCTCGCGGTATCGACGTTTTGTTTCTCGCAACCCCGCACGAGCTTTCGAGGGAACTTGTTCCGGAAGCGCTGGCGAAGGGGTTGCGGATTGTCGATCTGAGCGGTGCGTGGCGGCTGAAAGAAGCGGCGAACCGCGCGGTGTACGGCTTTGAGGATAAGGATGCGGCGACGGCGGCGAAGTTGGACCAGACGGCGGTGTATGGATTACCGGAATTGCACCGGGACGAGATTCGCAATGCAGCACTGGTGGCGAATCCCGGGTGCTACGCAACATCGGTGATTGTTCCCCTGGCGCCACTGGTGCGCTCGGGATTGGTGGACGCCAAGCGTGGCGTGATTTGTGATTGTAAGTCGGGCGTTTCTGGTGCGGGCAAAAAGCCCACGCAAAAAACGCATTTTGTGGAGGCAGCCGATAATTTTTCGGCGTACTCGGTTTTTGGACATCGCCACACGGGCGAGATTTTGGAACAGGCGGGATTACATGCAAATGAACTTATCTTTACCCCACACTTATTGCCGATTCCACGCGGCATTCTTTCGACGATCTATCTAGGGCTGTCGAAGCCCGCGACTCCGAACGAAATTGAAATTGTGTTACGCGAATTTTACGGTGACGCTCAATGGGTACGGATTTTTGAGCACGGCAAGTTGCCGCAGATTCAATATTCGCTGCGCACGAATTATTGCGATGTGGGGTTTCAACTGGCCCCGGATGGAAAGCGACTCATTGTGGTGTCTTGCCTGGACAACCTGATGAAGGGCGCTGCTGGCCAGGCGCTCCAAAACCTGAACGTGATGTTCGGTTGGAGCGAGAAAGAAGGATTTTGATGATGAAGCTCGTGGTGAAAATTGGCGGTGCGGCGCTTGAGGATAAAGCGCTTTTGAAAAAGTGCGCGCAGGCCGTGGCCGATCTCGCATCCGAAGGGCACAAGGTTGCCGTGGTGCACGGCGGCGGCAAGGCGCTGACCCAGATTCTTGCGCAGATGGGGAAAGAATCCACGTTCGTGAATGGGTTGCGCGTTACGGATTCCGACACGCGCGATGTTGCGTTGATGGTGTTGGCTGGTCGCGTGAACAAGCAGCTTGTAGCCGCAATCACCGCGACGGGGCAGGCCGCGGTTGGATTGTGCGGCGGAGACGGCGCGGCGTTTCTGGCTCGGAAGAAGAAGACAAAGGGCGCCGATCTCGGATTTGTCGGAGAGATCAGCTCGGTTGATTCGCGCTGGATCGAAGCGATCTGGGAGCATGACGGTATTCCAGTGATTTCCAGTCTCGCGCTGGGCTCTGATGGCGAGTACTACAACGTGAATGCCGATCAGATGGCCTCTGCCTGTGCCGCTGGCTGCCAGGCGAATGCCTTGATCTTCCTGACCGACGTAGCAGGCGTGAAAGGCCCGGATGGCTCTATCATTCGCTGGCTCTCGATGAGCGATATTCCGGAACTGGTGAAGAGTTCGGTTGTCTGCGGCGGGATGCTTCCAAAGCTGCAGGCCTGCGGGGAGGCTTTGCGTTCGGGAGTGCATCGGGTTCGCATTCTTCCGGCGCTTGAGGCGGACAGCTTGCCCGCGTTCTATCAGACTAAAATCGAGTGCGGTACGGAGGTCATGGCGTCGTGAGTTTGAGCAAGGTACAGAAATCCGAAGAGAAATATTTGCTCCACACTTACGACCGTCACCCGATCCTGCTGACACAAGGCAAGGGCGCTTACTTGTATGCCGACGACGGCAGCAAGTATCTCGATTTCCTGAGTGGAATCGGCGTCATGGCCTTGGGCTATTCGCATCCGGCGATCACAAAGGTTATCAAGGAACAGGCAGGGAAGCTTGTCCATTGTTCCAACCTGTTCTATACCGAGTACCCTTCGGCGCTAGCGCAGAAATTGACCAAGCTGTCTGGCTTGGATCGGGCCTTCTTTTCCAACAGCGGCACAGAGGCCTGGGAAGGTGCGCTGAAGATTGCACGCGCCGTGGCCAGCGGCAAAGGTTTGACGAAGCGCACGAAGTTTCTGGCGCTGGAGAACTCGTTCCACGGGCGCACGATGGGTTCGGTGGCGACAACATACACCGAGAAATATCGCAAACCATTTGCCCCGGTCATGCCGGGAGTGACGTTCGTAAAGTTTGACGATGTCGAAGATCTGAAAAAGAAGTTCGACGATACCGTCTGCGCGATTTGCATCGAACCTATACAGGGTGAAGGTGGCATACATCCAGTCAGCCGCGAGTTCATGAAGACCGCTCGCGAGTTGACGCAGAACAGCGGCGCGCTATTGCTGCTGGATGAGATTCAGTGTGGCCTGGGACGCACGGGAAAGATGTTTGCCTTCCAGCACTATGGCGTGAGGCCGGATGTGGTTACGCTGGCGAAGCCGTTGGCTGCTGGACTTCCGCTGGGAGCCATTCTGGTGACCGAGGAAGTTGCCGGAGCCATTCATCCCGGTATGCACGGCACTACGTTTGGTGGAGGTCCGCTGGCCTGTGCCGTGGCATTGGAAGTGTTGAAGGTCTTGGAGGAAGAAAAGATTCTGGCTCACGTGAAGGAAGTGGGCGGATACTTTCTCGATCTGTTGCAACAACTGGATGCCCGTCACGGCTCCATCGTCGATGTGCGCGGTGTGGGGTTGATGGCGGGAGTGGAACTGGATTCCGCCGATCTTGCCAAGGCAGTGCAGAAGGTAATGCTTGAGAACAAGATCATCATCAACCGGACGCATGAAACGGTGCTGCGCTTTTTGCCTCCGTACATTGTGACGGCCCAGCAAGTGAAATCAGTAGTGGAAGCGCTCGATCGAGTTCTGTCCTCCTGCGCGTCATCTGGCGACGCTACGCCCGCAAAAAAGCGCAGCCCTCGGCAGAGGCTCCTCAAGGCATCAGCGAGCAGCGCAAAGTAAATGTCCCCGGATTCTGTGTCCGGTCGAGGAGGACAAAACCATGGCGACACGCCCTGTGGAGAAAGATGATATTGATGGTGCCGTTCCGCCGCCCGTTCTGAGCGATTTGACGGCGATGAGCGACTTGAAACCAGCCGATGCTGAATTCCTTCTGGACTTGGCAGCGCAGGTTAAGGCGCGCCCGGCGGAGTTTCGGACAGCGCTTGCGGGAAAGCAGATTGTGCTTTTCTTTGAGAAGCCCTCGTTTCGCACGAGATTGACTTTTGAGTCCGGCATTTACTCGCTGGGCGGCCATGCGATGTTCGTGGACCAGTTGACCTCGCGCATTGGCGAGCGCGAACCTCTTGCCGATATGGCGCACAACCTGGAGCGCTGGGTTGATGCTCTTGTGCTGCGCACGTTTGAGCACAGCACGGTCACTGAGTTGGCGCGGTTCGCGTCGATCCCGGTAATCAACGCTCTTAGTGATTACGAGCATCCGTGCCAGGCACTGGCGGATTTTCTGACGCTGCGCGAAAAGTTCGGCGATCTGAGCAAAGTTCATCTTGCATACGTGGGGGATGGCAATAACGTGGCTCACTCGCTGATGCTCGGCGCTGCGCTGTTTGGCGCCCACATCGTTGTGGGAACGCCAAAGGGATTTGAGCCTCAGGCCGACGTACTGGCTGCGGCGCGCGTGATTGCAATCGAGACCGGCGCGACGATTGAAGTGGTGAACGATCCGGTGGAAGCCGTCAAAGGGGCCGATGCGGTGTACACCGACGTGTGGGCCAGCATGGGACAGGAAGACGAGATTGCGGAGCGCGCCCGGATTTTTTCGGGCTTCAAGGTGACTCCTGAACTTTTTGCAAACGCCGCACCGGGGGCCGTGTTTATGCATTGCCTACCCGCGCATCGCGGCGAAGAAGTGGAAGCGGCGGTAATCGATTCGCCTGCATCCGTTGTTTTTGACCAGGCGGAGAACCGTCTGCACATTCAGAAGGCGATCCTTCTGCAGCTATTGGGAGGTGGCGTTCGCCGCTTTCCGTCGAGGAGTTTTAATGTCTAAAAAGAAAGTTGTACTGGCATATTCGGGCGGTCTTGATACTTCCATTATTATTCCGTGGCTCAAGGAAAACTATGACTGCGAAGTCATAGCATTTGTCGCCGACGTGGGACAGGGCGAAGATATGGAGGAAGTCGCGGTCAAGGCGTTCAAGACCGGCGCTTCCAAGGTTGTGGTAAAGGATCTGCGCGAAGAGTTCCTGACCGAATACGTTTGGAAGTGCGTGCAGGCCGGTGCCGTGTACGAGCACAAGTATTTGCTTGGCACTTCGATGGCGCGTCCGATCATTGCAAAGTACCAGGTGGAAGTCGCACTTGCCGAGGGCGCTGAGGCCGTGGCTCATGGTTGCACGGGCAAGGGCAACGATCAGGTTCGTTTCGAACACGCGTTCCAGGCGCTCGCGCCGGAGTTGCAGATTATTGCGCCGTGGCGTGAGTGGACGCTGAAGTCTCGCGAAGATTGCATCGATTACGCGGAAGCGCGCAACATTCCTATCGTTGCCAGCCGCACGAAGATTCACTCGCGTGATCGGAACCTTTGGCACATTTCGCATGAAGGCGGCGAGCTGGAAGATCCGGCGAATGCGCCTCTGGATTCGACGTGGCAGATTTCAAATTCGCCGCAAGCCGCTCCAGATCGCGTTGAGGATGTGGAGATCGGATTCGAGAAGGGAATTCCGGTTTCGGTGAACGGACAGGCACTGCCCGCCGTGCAACTGTTGGAACTGCTGAATGAAATTGGTGCTCGCAACGCGATTGGCCGCATTGATCTGGTGGAGAATCGCTTCGTCGGCATGAAGTCACGCGGAGCGTATGAGACTCCGGGGGGCACGCTGCTGCTGCTCGCTCATCGCGAGCTGGAAGCACTGTGTCTGGATCGCGATCTGTCGCACTTCAAGCAGCACATCGGCCTGAAGTATGCGGAGGTCGTGTACAACGGACTGTGGTTCACGCCGCTGCGCGCATCACTCGATGCTTTTGTGGCTTCGACCCAGGCGGAGATGACCGGCACGGTGAAGCTGGCGCTTTACAAGGGCAATGTTGGAATCAGCAGCCGCAAGTCTGAGTATTCGCTGTTCAATGCTGACATTGCGTCGTTCACCATGAGCGACAGTTATGATCAGAAGGACGCTGCCGGATTCATCAAGATTCTGGCGCTGCCGGCGCGCGCTCGCATGATGAACACGAAGAAGAAAAACGCAATTGAGGTGACGAAGTGAAGATGTGGTCCGGGCGGTTCAGGCAACCGCTCGATCCTGAATTTGAGCGTTGGCAGAGATCGTTTCCCTTCGATCAACGCCTGCTCCAGGAAGAGATCGAAGCCAGCCGCGCGCACGCGAAAGCCCTGCTCGCGGCTGGTGTACTTTCCGGAGATGAATACGCAACGATGCTGCGCGGGTTGGAAACGCTCGCGGTTACTGGGGGCGAGTTTCTGAACGACGAAGAGGCAGAGGACGTTCACCACTTTGTCGAGAAGCACCTTCAACGCATCATCGGCGAAACCGCATTGAAACTCCACGCAGGACGCAGCCGCAATGAGCAGATTGCAACGGATCTGCGTTTGTTTGTGCGTGCGTCGTGCGATGAAATTGCAGGGCTGTTGCTCGACCTGGTGAACGCAACGCATTCGCGTGCAGAGCAGGCGGGGATGGCGGCGATGCCTTCATACACGCATCTGCAGCGCGCCGAACCGGTGCTGGTGGCGCATTGGCTGCTGGCATATTGCGAGATGTTTCTGCGCGATGCCGACCGTCTGAGCGACTGCCGCAAACGGCTGAATTTCTGTCCGTTGGGCTCGGGGGCAATTGCGGGAGCGACGCTCACGCTGGATCGCGAGATGGTGGCCAGGGAGTTGAGTTTCACGGCTCCTACGCCGAACAGCATGGATGCGACAAGCGATCGCGATTTTGCGATTGAGTTCGCGCAGGTGCTGTCGATACTGGCGGTGCACCTGAGCCGCTGGGCCGAGGAGTTCATCCTCTTCTCGACGCTTGAGTATGGATTTGTGCATCTGCCGGAGAGTTACTCGACAGGGTCGAGCGCGATGCCGCAGAAGCAGAACCCTGATGGCCTTGAACTCATACGAGGTAAGGCGGGGCGCGTGATCGGAGCTGCACAACAGTTGCTCATTACGCTTAAAGGTTTGCCGCTGGCGTACAACAAGGACATGCAGGAGACGCAGGAACCGGTGTTCGTGGTGGCCGAGACCGTGACCATGATGTTGCGGGTTGCGGCGGGATTCATGCGCGAAGTGCAGTTCGATTTCAAACGGATGTCGAAGGCTGCGGGCTCGGGTTACATGAACGCGATGGCTGCGGCTACGTATTTGGTCGGCAAGGGCGTGCCCTTCCGCCGCGCACATGAAATCATCGGCAAGGCTGTGCGTGTTGGCATGGAGCAGGGCAGGGAATTGCACGAGATGGCGATTGGCGATCTGCGCGAGATCAGCGAAGCGTTCGGGGATGATTTTTACGCGAGCGTAACGCTGGAGGCGGTGCTGGACTGCCATAATGTTACGGGTGGGACGGCGCGCGCGAAGGTTGCCGAGGCGCTGGCCGCGATCCCACGGCGCATAAAGCAATTGCAGGAATCTGAGGCAGTCGATGTACACGCGTAAAGCGATTTTGCCGGACGCCGAGAATCTCCGCAGCCTGATCGCGGACTTCTCGTCGGACGGTACGTTGTTGCCAAGGTCGCTGCCGGAAATTTGCGAGAACATTCGCGACTTCACGGTGGTAGTGGAAGGCGACACCCTGATTGGCTGCGGCGCGCTCCATCTGTACGGAACACATCTTGCGGAGATCCGTTCGATTGCTGTGTGGCCTCAGTTCAAGGGGGCCGGTGCGGGCCGTCTGCTGGTGGACTCACTGCTGGAAGAGGCCGAACTGCATTATGTACACTGCGTGTGCCTGTTTACGCGCATTCCGGATTTCTTTGCACACCTTGGCTTTGCCGAAGCGAAACGCGAAGAACTGCCGGACAAAATCTATAAAGATTGTGCGAACTGTCCCAAGCTGCATGAATGCGACGAGGTGGCGATGTATCGCGGCGAGTTGCCGCAATTTGCGATTCTCCCTCGTCCCGCAAAGTTGCAATTGCGTATGGCACAGCCGCTGGTGAAACTCGAGAAATGAATTTGCACGGACCGGACGAACCGGTTTTCCTTCCGTTGGGATTTTCCTGGTCATCCACAAAAGCTGGTATCAAAGCAAGCGGACGCAGCGATGTTGCGTTGGCCGAGGCTGCGCTGGGCGCGAGTGCGGCGGTGATGTTCACGAAGAATCGCGTGGCAGCCGCGCCGGTGGAAGTGGGCCGGGCGCACATGCGCAAGAACAAAGGGCGCGTGAGGGCCGTGCTGGTCAACGCGGGCAATGCAAATTGCGCGACCGGTGCGGCGGGCGTAGCCGTGGCCGAGCAGAGCTGCGAGACGCTGGGGCGGGCGCTGGAAGCGGCGCCGCAGTTCATCATTCCGTCATCGACTGGAATCATTGGCGTGCCGCTGCCGGTGGAGAAGTTGGTTGCTGCTGTGCCTGCGGTGGTCGAGGGGCGTGCGAGTGACGAAGATGCGCTGAAGGCTTTTGCTACGGCGATCATGACGACGGACACTCGCATGAAGATGGCATCGGCGGAGTTCGCGGCAGGGAAGAAGACTGTACGCGTGGCCGGAGTGTGCAAAGGTTCGGGCATGATCCATCCGAACATGGCGACCATGCTGGTGTACATCTTCACGGACCTTGACGCCGAGCCGAAGACGCTGCAGTCTGCGCTGAAGGCGGCGGTCGATACGACATTCAACGCGATCTCGGTGGATGGCGACACTTCGACGAACGACACGGTTCTGCTGCTGGCCTCGGGCGCATCGAAGGTGGGTCTCGGCGCGCCGGGTGCGGCGAACAAGTTTGGCGAAGCGCTGCGCGCCGTATGCGCCTCGTTGGCCGAGCAAGTGGTACGCGATGGCGAAGGTGCGAAGCATCTGGTGCGATTGCAGATCAGCGGCGCGAAGTCGTTGGATGAGGCGCGGACGATTGCACGCTCGATTGCAAACTCTCCGCTGGTGAAGACGGCGTGGGCAGGGTGTGATCCGAACTGGGGACGCATACTGTCGTCGGTTGGCAAGAGCGGCGTTGCGGTCGATCCGGCGAAGATTAACATCTTCTTCGGACCACAGCAGGTATGTAAACAGGGCACGGCCTATCCCTTCGACGAAAAGCAGGCGCATGAATATTTGAAGCAGGCAGAGTATGAGATCAAGGTGGAACTGGGGCGCGGGAAGAGTTCGCTGGAGTTTCTGACCTGCGATTTGACGGTGGAGTACGTCCACATCAACGCGGATTACTCGACATAGAGGCATCAAGAGTCGATCTCGGTTGAGGAGCCTCGGAGGCGGCACTGGATATTTGAGCCGTGCTGGGGCCCTTCGCTACGCTCAGGGTGACACTGAAAACCGAGAGCGACAGTATTGTTGTATATAAGGGTTTCATGGGCTCGCCAATGGCGGGCCCTTCGTGCGATAAAGGCTCTATGACGCATGCTCGACTGGTGGAAATGGCGGAGGCATGGTTGCGGCGATACCGCTGCGGTATTGTGCTGAGCGAGCAGGGCTGCTCTAGCGGCGAGATGCCGGACGCCATTGGCTGGAAGGGTAAGAATCACTCCATCGTGATCGAGTGCAAGATCAGCCGCTCGGATTTTCTTGCGGACTCCTCGAAGCCGTGGCGCCGCGATCCTGAAATTGCGCTGGGCTGCGAGCGTTACTATGCTGCGCCCAAAGGGATGCTGAGGTCGGAAGAAATGCCCGTAGACTGGGGGCTTCTGGAGGCGCAGGGGCGTGAGATGAAAGTGGCCAAGAAGTCCAAGCGCAAGCTGCGCTGCCCCGAAGGCCTGATGAACGAGATGAATCTGTTGCTGGCCAGTTTGCGGCGGGTCGAGGTGAGGATTGAGCCGCAGCGGATTGGCGACTTTCTGAAATGGAAGAACCGGATGGCCAGCTACAATGGCGGCGAACTGCCAGAGGGCATCGTGGCTACCGAGCAGGAAGAGAACTCACATTTGGTGTGAGTGGGATTTATGAAAGTAGAACGTGCAATTAGATGGCTCGATACTGCTATGTATTTGGGACTCGCGATTCTGGTATTTGCCAGCCGTCCTTGGAATGCCACGGTTCTGGGAGGCTTAGCTTTAGCGTCTGCGGGTTTTGTGCTGTGGATGGTGGCGCGGATGCAACTTGGTGAATCATTCAGCCTTCGCGCACAGGCCAAAACACTAGTCACTCGCGGTCTTTATTCCAGGTTTCGGCACCCCATTTACTTGTTCGGGGCCATCGCTTTTCTCGGACTAGCTGTCGCTTGGGGACACTGGCTCGGCTACCTGTATATCGTCCTAATCTGGGTGGTGGAGCGGTTTCGCAGCAAAAAGGAAGAAGCCGCTTTGGAATTGGCTTTTGGCGACCAGTACCGACAATACAGAGCGCGAACCTGGTTCTAGCCAACCCTGGCGTATGGGCCACAGCTATTTTCCTGCCGTACAATTGACAAATATGTTCGCTAATATTCAGCGCATTCATTTTGTAGGTATTGGTGGCATCGGCATGAGCGGAATTGCCGAGGTGCTGCTCACCCTTGGATATCGCGTCAGCGGCTCCGACCTGCGCAACACGCCGACCACGGAGCGCCTTGCCAAGCTGGGAGCACAGATTTTCAACGGACACCAGGAATCCAATGTTCACGGAGCCGAGGTGGTGGTCACCAGTTCCGCAGTGAAACGCGAGAACCCTGAAGTGGAGGAAGCCCGCCGCTTGCATCTGCCGGTGATTCAGCGCGCTGAAATGTTGGCCGAACTGATGCGGCTGAAATACGGCATCGCCATCGCGGGCATGCACGGGAAGACCACGACCACCAGCATGGTTGCAGCGGTTCTGGCCGCTGGAGGGCTGGACCCGACGGTGGTTGTCGGGGGACGGGTCGATTCGCTGGGATCGAATGCGCGGCTTGGCACCTCGCAATACCTGGTGGCAGAGGCGGATGAGAGCGATCGTTCGTTTCTGAAGCTTTCGCCGATTCTCTCGGTCGTTACCAATATTGATCGCGAGCACATGGACTGCTATCGCGACATGGAGGATGTACAGGCGACGTTCGTCGAATTCATGGACAAGGTGCCGTTTTATGGGACCGTCGTGGCCTGTACTGATAACAAGGCCCTGTGTAATTTGCTGACGCGCGTTGAGCGTCGCGTTCTGAGCTATGGCACTCGCGAGGATGCAGACTTCCGCGCCTTCGATGTGAAGACCGAGCACGCGCCGGAATCGATGCACAACAGTTTTGGCGTGAGCTTCAAGGGGCGTGACCTGGGACGTTTCGACCTGTTTGTGCCGGGGACTCACAATATTCTGAATGCTACGGCGGCAATCGCGGTGGGAATGGGGCTGGAGATTCCGGTGGAGCTGATTCGCCAAGGGATCGCGCAATTCCGGGGAGTGGATCGGCGTTTTCAGCAGAAGGGGACGGCCGCAGGGGTTCAGGTGGTGGATGACTACGGTCATCACCCTACGGAGATTCTGGCTACGCTGGCGGCGGCGCGGCAGTGGTTGGGAGCGAAGGGGCGCATTCACGTTATCTTCCAGCCGCACCGGTATACGCGAACTTACCTGTTGATGGATGAGTTTGCCTCGGCCTTCCCGGATGCGGATCGCCTGCTGGTGCTGGATATCTATGCGGCAAGCGAGCAGCCGATTGCGGGCGTCAGCGGATTGACGCTGGCGAAGAAGATCCTTTGCAGGGATGGGCGGTCAGCGGAATTTGCGGCGAGCTTTGAGGCTGCAGTGGATGCGGCGGTGGAGCAGGCGCAGCCGGGAGACGTGGTATTGACCCTCGGAGCGGGGTCGGTGTCGCAACTGGGCGCTCAGGTTCTGGAGAAGCTGCGGGCTCGCGAGCAGGCTGCGCGTGCCTGAGGCGACGGCGATGAGTGAGTGCACTGGACAGGGTGCATTCGATTCCTGGGAGCTCTTCGTATGTTGACGAGTTGAGAACCGAGTAGGGGAGCCTCGATAATCAATAGCTGAATCCAGCACAAAAGCAGGTATAGTGAGCGAATAAGGCGCTCGCTGCCTGCATGCAATCATATGGCTCGCAATCAGGAACCACCCTCGGATGATCCGTTCTACCGCCGTGGACGGGCAGGCCGCAATTCATTTGCGGACGACGCTCTGCCGCTGGACGCTGGACTTACCGAGGAAGACGATAACGAAGAGGAGCAGCAACAGTTCCGGCGCGTGAGCAAGCGCGTCCCGGTTCGTCGGGGAGCCCTGCCTCGCAAGACGGCGTCGCGGGTGCGGAATGTGGCAGTCGTGTTGTTGGCGCTGGCGGCGTTGTTTGCGGCGTACTACGAGGCCAAAAGCTTTGCGACGCACTCGTGGCGCTTCCGCGTGCGCTCTGAAAATGACATTGAATTGGCAGGCGATGCTCCGAATTCGCATCCGCAGGTTCTGGAGAAACTCCGCGAGGACATTGGGCGGAACGTCTTTCAAATCTCGCTGCAGGGACTGAAGCAGGATCTGGAAAAGATTTCGTGGGTCGAATCGGCTTCGGTGATTCGACTGTGGCCTAACCATCTTCGGGTGATGGTGAAGGAACGAACCCCGGTGGCCTTTGTTGCGATCGGCGAGCGCATTGAGTTGATCGACGCACACGGCGTGCTGATGGAGATTCCGCCCGCGGTGCAGAGCAGCTACTCGTTTCCGGTGATCCTGGGAATGAATGAGAGCGAACCGCTGTCGACGCGAGTGCCGCGCATGAAGACATATATGCGCCTGATCCGTGAACTCGACGAAGGCGACGGCAGTACGGCGGCAAAGACGCAATACTCGCGCAATCTGGATGAGGTGGACCTGTCCGATCCCGAAGACATCAAGGTGTTGGCGAGAGGCGGATCAGCGCCGATTCTGCTGCACCTGGGCAGCGACAATTTTCTGCAGCACTTCATGGTGTTTCTCTCCAATGTGCAAAAGTGGGAGCAGGATCGCGGTAAGCTGGAGTCAGTGGATTTGCGCTACGGGCGCGAAGTGGTCCTGAATCCCGACATGCGCGCCGCTCCTGCACGTACTCCCCCTGAAGTTTCCAAGCCAGCGGCTGCACCGCAAAAGCCGGTTCCCGCGAAGGCGAGTAATACCTGGCATCGGCCACAGAAGAAACGGAAGTAGATGAGCAAGCGAAACGAAAACATCATCACGGTCATTGACCTTGGAAGCGCGAAAACCGTGGCTCTCGTCGTGGAAACCACCGAGGCCGGATTGCGCTATCGTGGCCACGGCATCGCGCCTTCGGCGGGCACTCGCCGCGGTGTGATCGTCGATCTGGAGTCTGCCGGGAGGAGCGTATCGGAAGCGGTGGCAAAGGCCGAAAAATCCAGCGGGATGGCGCTGGAGTCGGCGGTGGTCGGCATCAGCGGTCCGCACATTCGTTCGGTTAACAGCCATGGAATTATCTCGCTGGGCTCACGGGCGCGGGAGTTGACCTCTGCTGACGTGCAGGCCGCCGGTGACAAGGCGCGCGAAATCGCGATGCCGGAAGATCGCGAGATTCTGCACCTTCTGCAACAGGAATTTGTAGTGGACGACCAGGACGGCATACGACAGCCGGTCGGAATGCTGGGGCGCCAGCTTGAAGTTCGCGTGCATGTGATTACCGCCGCGCATTCCGCTGTGCAGAACGTGGTGACGTCGCTGAACCGCGCTGGGATGCACGTGGAAGATACGGTTTACGAGGCGCTGGCCTGTAGCGAGTCTGTGTTGCGGAGAGACGAACGGGAACTGGGCGCAGCGGTGATTGATATTGGCGCAGGAACGGCCGACATAGCGGTGGTGCAGGAAGACGTTGTGATCCACTCGGGAGTGGTGCCGCTTGGGGGCATCAACTTTACGCGCGATGTGGCCTATGGCCTAGAGACGCCGCTGATTGACGCCGAGAGTTTGAAGCGGCAGTTTGGCTGTTCCATGGTGACGCGCATTGCCGAGCAGAATGAAATCGAAGTGCCATCTGTCGGCGACCGTCCGGCGCGCATGATGCGCCAGCGCGATCTGGGTGAAATCCTGGAGCCGCGAGCCCGCGAGTTGATGGAGCTATGCCGCGATAATCTACGCCATGCCGGAGTTCTCGACATGCTTGGCGGCGGCATTATTCTCACGGGCGGTGGGGCGCGATTGCTCAGCCTTACGGAGAGTTGCGAGGATATCCTGCGGCGTCCGGCGCGCATTGGTCTACCGATGGGAATGGCGCAACTCCCGGTGGATTTGCAGGAGCCCGAGTACGCGGCCGCGATTGGAATGGTTTTCTATACACAGCGGGCACGAGTGCTGAAGAGCAAGGAAGAAAGCGGATTTGGCGCACGGGTGAAAGCGCTATTCGCGCGGGGATACACGAACTAATTCATAAAAGGTGCGAGCAGCGCCAGGGTGAGGCAGGAATTTTATTTATGGAACAGGATATCCGGATTCAGTTTCACGAGGAGCCGCGCAACAACGCCAAGATCAAGGTGATCGGCGTGGGCGGCGGCGGCAACAATGCAGTGAATCGAATGATCGAAACAGGGGTGGAGGGCATTGAGTTCATCACTGCCAACACCGACCTGCAGGCGCTGCAGATGTCACGCGCGCCAAAGAAATTGCAGTTGGGCGTGAAGCTGACGAACGGGCTGGGCGCGGGAGCCAATCCCGAGGTTGGCCGTCAGGCGGCGCTCGAAGACACCGACCGCATTATCGCCGCGCTGGAAGGCGCGGACATGGTCTTCGTCACCACGGGGCTCGGTGGAGGCACAGGAACTGGAGCAGCACCGATTATCGCTTCGCTTGCCAGCGAAATGGGCGCGCTCACCGTGGCTGTGGTTACCAAGCCATTTGCGTTTGAAGGCAAGCGCCGGATGAACCAGGCCGAGCGGGGCTTGTCTGAACTGATCGACTCGGTGGACACGGTCATCGTGATCCCGAACGAGAAGTTGCTGGCCGTGGCGCAGGACGCAGGTTTCTTTGAATCGTTCCGCGTTGCCGACGATATTCTGCGGCAGGCCGTGCAGGGCATCTCAGATATCATCACGATCCCCGGTATCATCAACCGCGATTTCGCGGACGTGAAGGCGATCATGGCGGGCATGGGTTATGCCGTGATGGGCACATCTACCGGACGGGGAGATCGTCGAGCCCTGGAGGCCGCGCAACGTGCCATTGCATCGCCATTGTTGGAGGCGGGTGCAATCGACGGTGCGCGCGGAATCCTGCTCAACATTACCGGCTCAAGCTCGCTCAAGCTGGCGGAAGTGTATGAGGCCTCGACCATCATCCAGAGTGCCGCTCACGAGGACGCCAACATCATTTTTGGTGCCGTGCTGGACGAGAAGATGAAGGACGAAGTGAAGATTACGGTCATCGCCACCGGCTTTCGCTCCGAGCCGCGTGTTCACTCGCGAGAAACGATGACCACGACGGCTGCGGCAATTCAGCAGGCGCGGCAGGCGCAGTGGACTACGCCTCCCGAGCCGCAGATTACTCGCCGTCAGGATGCAGTTTATGAACTGCTGAGTGAAGAGACGGAATTCCATGTTGCGCCAGAGGCTGCGGCGAGCGCGGCCGTTGCTCCTCCGACGCCAGTCGCACCCATGGTGGAGATTCCTGAGCCGCCAGCGCCGCCACAGACCCGAGTTTGGGAAGCGGTGCAACCCACGCGTCCCATGCCTTCGCTTGAGGCCTTGGAGGCCGACGATGAACGCGATGAGCTGGACGTTCCCGCGTACCTGCGAAAGAAGCATTCCGACCCTAGCTAACACACGCGGCGTGCGTCGCAATTCATCGAGCATTTCGGCTGATGCCGGAAGCAGACTGGATGCGACGCACATCGTACTTACCTTCCCCAGGTAAGTGGCCGTGCATTTTTTTCAATCCAAACGAATTTTGCTGACAGGGGACTCAAAAGGGTAAGCCTCCGCCCGGAGCTGTTTGTGTTACCAATCAACTAAGCAGAAATTGCGGAAGTATCTGATCCAGAGTAACTGGTGTGGTTCAGCAACTCTGTCGAGTGTTTCGCGCATCCATCAGAGTTGGGAATTGTACTTAGGTCATCAAGCAGTATCACTGAGATGAGTGTTTGAGCTTGTAAGCAGAGGATGAACTCACATAACATCCAGACATTCACCGCTTGAAATGAGCATTTTTGGAACGCCCGAGTAAGCAGGGTCGGCAATAGAGGCTAAGTAGATAGAATGAGTACTTTTGTACAATCCCGGAATATTAAGGCCGCGCTAGTGGCGATCATTTCGTTGGTCTTCGCCCTCAGTTCTTTTGCGGCTACAGTATCGACGCGTCATGAAACGCGTAGCAATCGCAGAATCAAGGAGAACGCGTCTACGGAAAAACGTATGGCGGCAGGCCGTCATGGACGGGCCGTCAGTTCGCGCGCGGGCCGGAGAGCGGTGAAGGGCTCGGAGGTTGCGGTTGCCGGTAAGAGGGGCAAGAAGAGAGCACGTTATTACGAGCGGTTTACCGCCAACTCTTTCTTGAGCGATCCGGCGGCGGGAGATGTTACTGCCGGCGAAGATCCAACTGTGCGGGAAGCGGCTATCGATGCTCTGGGAAGCCTGAATGGCACGGTGGTTGCCATCGATCCCAGCAATGGCCGCATTCTGGCAATGGTCAATCAGAAGCTTGCACTCTCCAGCGGTGCGCAGCCCTGCTCCACGATCAAAGTCTCGGTAGCCCTGGCTGCCTTGAGCGAAGGAATCGTGACCAAGGACACGCCGGTAAATCTGGGCGGCTGGAAGATGAACATGAACCAGGCGCTGGCGCACTCAAACAATCAATACTTTGAGGCGCTGGGCCGTCGGCTTGGATTCCAGAAGGTTAGCTACTATGCCCACCAGTTCGGATTGGGCGAACTAGCTGGCTGGAATATCGACGGCGAGCATCTTGGCGTTTATCCCAGCACGGAACTTCCGGCGAGCCTTGGCGGTGTCGGCAAAATGTGCTCCTTCGGTGAGAGCGTCAGCATGACTCCGCTGCAGCTCGGCTCGCTGATGGCATCCATCGCCAACGGCGGCACGCTGTATTACCTGCAGCATCCGCGCTCGGCCTCGGAGGTAACCAACTTCCAACCCAAGGTGAAGCGCTATCTTGATATCGCGCCGTTGATTCCTGAAGTCAGTGTAGGCATGCTGGGTGCAACCCAGTTCGGGACCGCGCGCAGCCTTCGCACGAACTTCACTTCGGAGCAGGTACTCGGTAAGACCGGAACCTGCAGCAACGAAGGCACCCGCTTCGGCTGGTTCGGTTCCTTTGCCAACTCACAGTACGGACGCATCGTTACGGTTATCTTCCTTAAGGGAGACCATGCCGTGTACGGTCCCAAGGCCGCCGAATTGGCGGGCCGCTTCTACCGTAACCTGGGCGACCATGACTACTTCGCGGGCAAAACAGGGCCACTGCACAATGCTGCCATGTTGAAGTAGAAGCTTCAGAGTTTCTCCCGGCCTTCCACTCGGAAGGCCTTTTCCTTTTGGCCCGATGCAGCGCGTGGTTTGTTCCTGCATCCAATCAAAGCAGGGAATTTTACGTTTACGATAGGTACTCAATGTCTCCAACATTATTGCCAGGAAGGCCCTATCCGCTGGGTGCCACCTGGGACGGAACCGGTACGAATTTTGCCATTTATTCCGAACATGCCACCAAGGTCGAACTCTGCCTATATGACAATCGCAGCCGCACCGAGATGGAGCGAATCGAACTTCGCGAGACCACAGCGTTCGTACGCCACGGCTATTTGCAGGGCATCCAGCCCGGACAACTCTACGGCTATCGCATCTATGGTCCGTGGGACCCCGCAAACGGCTACCGCTTCAACCCATCCAAGCTTCTGATCGATCCACAGGCACAGGCTGTTTGCGGTGGCATCGATTGGAACAAACCAATCTATCCATACGAGTTTGGCGGAGCCGATCCTGACCTGACGCGAGATGAGAGTGAAGATGCCGACGGAATGTGCAAATCCGTGGTCGTGAACCCATACTTCGATTGGGAGCAGGACAGGTCTCCTAACACGCCGCTGAGTGATTCGGTAATTTATGAGCTGCACGTGCGCGGATTCAGCAAGTTGAATCCGGACATTCCAGAGGAGCTTCGCGGGACCTATGCTGGTCTTGCCTCTCCGCCGAGTATTCAATATTTGAAGCGGCTCGGCATTACCGCCGTGGAGTTGCTGCCGGTCCATCAATTCATCGACGATAAGCGGTTGGTCGATCTGAACCTACGCAATTACTGGGGCTACAACACTCTGGCCTACTTCAGTCCTGAGGCCCGCTATTCCTCCAGCGGCGATACCGGAGGTCAGGTGGCCGAGTTCAAGGCGATGGTGAAGGCTTTGCATCGCGAAAACATCGAAGTCATTCTCGACGTGGTGTACAACCACACCGGCGAAGGCAATCACCTTGGTCCCATGCTGAACTTCCGAGGCATCGACAACACGGCATATTACCGGCTCGTTCCCGAGATGCCACGCTACTACGTGGATTACACTGGCACGGGCAACACGCTGAATGTGCGTCATCCCCAAGTCCTTAAGCTGATTATGGATAGCCTGCGCTACTGGGCCACTGAGATGCACGTGGATGGATTCCGCTTCGATCTTGCCTCGGCGCTGGCACGCGAACTGCACGATGTGGATCGCCTGTCATCGTTCTTTGACATCATCCATCAGGACCCCATCCTCTCCCGCCTGAAGCTGATTGCAGAACCATGGGATGTGGGCGAAGGGGGCTACCAGGTGGGGAATTTTCCCGTACTGTGGGCGGAGTGGAATGGTAAGTATCGCGACACTGTGCGTCGCTACTGGAAGGGTGACGAGGGTCAGCTTTCCGACCTTGCCTATCGCCTGACCGGGAGCAGCGATCTTTACAAGAACGACGGACGCAAGCCATACGCCTCGATCAACTTCATCACCGCGCACGACGGCTTCACCTTGCACGATCTGGTGAGTTACAGCGACAAGCACAATGTCGCGAACGGCGAAAACAATCAGGACGGCGCCAACGACAACAACTCCTGGAATATGGGAGTCGAAGGTCCGACCGATGATCCCGTAATTCTCCGAGCCCGCTGCGTGCAGATGCGCAACTTCCTGGCGACTCTCCTGCTCTCGCAGGGGGTGCCGATGATCTGCTGCGGCGATGAAATTGCGCGCACCCAGTTCGGCAATAACAATGCCTATTGCCAGGACAACGAGTTGAGCTGGAATGACTGGGAGCGTGCGCAGGAGCACGAAGACTTGCTCGACTTCGTATCGAAACTGATCGAATTGCGCAAGAAACATCCCAACCTTCGCCGCCGCAATTTCTACCAGGACCGCAGCATTCGTAATTCCATTGTGAAGGATATTGCGTGGTTTGGTGCCGATGGGCACGAGATGACCGAGGAGGAGTGGAACGCGGGATGGATTCGCAGCATCGCCGTCCTGTTCAACGGCGAAACCCTGGGAACGGTGGATGAGATGGGGCGGCCATTGAAGGACGACACTTTTCTTGTTCTGCTGAACTCCTATCACGAATCTGTTGGCTACAAACTGCCGGCGACTCCCAACAATCGGACGTGGCGCAACGTGCTCGATACCAGCAACCTGAAAAATCCATTTCCCAACGGCCCGGCCGAGGGCGATCCGCAGATTGCCGGACGCTCATTGCGACTGATGCGTGAATCGCGCGAAAACGAGTAATCAATTATCCTGAGTTGACGAAAGCTTTTCGGCAGATGGCGCAGTTCAGTCGCCTCTGCCCTTTGACGCTTTCGCCGTGTTAAGTTGAGGGCAGACGAGCAATTCATCCCAGGTTTCAGGTCCGGGCCGAGAAACATGCGGCGATCGGACTCGCCGGTGATGGTTCTCACCTCCCGGAGGATCGATATCGATGCGTAGATTCACTGTACTTTTTGCTTTCGTCCTTGCGTTTGGCGTGTTCGCAATGGCGCAGATGGAACCGAAGCCCATGGAAATACCGCGAACAGAATTCTTCCTTGGATATGCCTATCAGCATGCCGATGTATCCGGTAGCAACATCGTGGACAACACGACCATGAACGGATTCGACTTCCAGTTCAGCCACTACTTCAAAAGTAATCTTGGCTACACTTTGGATATTTCCCGCACCTCCAACAGCAAGGTCGACAGCACGGGAATCAAGTATTCGCGTGCGAGCTACATGCTTGGGCCAAGCTTTCGCCTGCACGCAATCAAGCTATTTACCCCATCGATTCATGCTCTTGCCGGCGTTGATCACGATGACTTGACGGTGCCGCTTTCCAACACCACGATCGATTATCGAAACACCGATGTTGCGGCCGCCGCAGGCGTGACCTTCGATGCGAATCTGTCGCGTCATCTTGCAGTTCGGCTGGCTCAGGTGGACTACGTTTACACGCACCACTACAGCACTAATCAATCTTCGTTCCGCTATGTGGGCGGTGTGGTGGCGCGCTTCTAGCAGTTGCATCGACCACGACGTCAAAATAGTCTGTAATACAGCACTGGATAGGTTCGAAAGTTCTAGTTTCTTCAACTTTTTTCGCCGGAGGGCCGGTTTTCTGGCCCTCTTTGCTTTGTCGAAGGCCCTACAACCCGCATATAATCAAGACATGGCTAAAGGTTGGGAAAGCAAATCCGTCGAAGATCAACAAATTGATGTGCAGGAACAGATTCGCTCTCAGGAAATTGTCGATGAGAAGGAGCGTCTTGGGCGCGTGCACGCTGAAGAGGCGCGCAAGGTGCAGGCATTGAAATTGACCCGTGCGCGGATCTGCGAGCAATTGTCGCGAACCAGCAACGAGCGCTACACATCGCTGCTGAACACTGAGTTGATGCAGATTGACGGCGAGCTCTCAAAGCTCGTCTAGGCTGCAAGCTCACTAGCGACAGTGACGGACATCACCGAAGGACGGTCGTTGTCGGCAGACAATAGCGCCCGAGGTGTTTTATGCCGGTTCTCGTCATAGGAGTTATTTTCTTCGCGCTATTTCTTGTGATGGGTGCGCTAGCCACAGTGGCGGTCCTCAGCGAAACGCGCGGACTGCCGGGAAGTGTGCTCCAATACAAACGCGTTCGCAACGGGGCGCAGAAATAATCTCACCCGGTTCGTGCAGACAAGAATTCCGACTGCCTGCCGCCGCTGTGCCCGGAGCACCCGATGACCTCTCCGCTTCTGCTGAGTTTGAAGCTGGCACTGGTGACCTCCTCTTTGCTTCTGGTACTCGGCCTGCCCATCGCCTGGTGGCTTGCCTCTACACGCTTTCGGCTGCGATTCCTGGTTGAGTCGGTCGTCGCCTTACCTATCGTGCTGCCGCCCACGGTCCTCGGCTTCTATCTCTTGCTGGAACTAGGTTCGCGCGGAACGTTAGGCGCCTTTTGGGAGCGCATTACCGGACACACGCTTGCCTTCAGCTTCGAAGGCCTCGTCCTCGGCTCCATCATCTACAGCCTGCCATTTGCGGTGCAGCCCTTCACGGCGGCTTTGGCCTCGGTAGATCGACGCCTGCTCGCTGCCTCGGCCAGCCTTGGAGCGTCGCCCTGGCGCACCTTCTGGCGAATTACGTTTCCGCTCGCTTTTCCGGGGATTGTCACCGGATACGCGCTGAGCTTCGCTCACACGCTTGGCGAATTTGGCGTGGTGCTGATGCTCGGCGGCAACATCCCAGGGCGCACCCAGACGGCTTCAATTGCAATCTACGACAATGTGCAGATGCTCGATTATCCGACGGCCGCGCGCCAATCCTTCACGCTGCTGGCAATCTCGTTCGCCTTGCTGGTCGTGATCAACGGGCTCAACCGCAACCGGAATTGGAGGCTGCAGTGAGCGCCTCGCCCGCGGCTTTGCAGGTGGATATTCACCTGCCGCTGTCGCGATTTCAGCTTGAATGCAATTTCAAGGCCGAGCGCGAGGCGGTCGTGCTCTTTGGCCGCTCCGGCGCGGGCAAAACATCGGTGCTCGACTGTATCGCCGGATTTCGTAAGCCGGATCGGGGCCAGATCGCGTTGGGGAATCGGGTTCTTTATTCCAGTGAGCAGGGTTTGAATATCCCTGTGCGCCAGCGCCGCATTGGATATCTCTCGCAGCAGCCCGCGTTGTTTCCTCATGTCTCCGTGCGCCAGAACGTCGAATACGGCTTACTCGATCTTCCGCGATTGGAGCGCGATGCTCGTGTCGATTCAATATTGGAACGCTTCCAGATTTCGGCGCTGGCCGCAAGCCGTCCTGCAGCGATATCTGGAGGCGAACAGCAACGTGTGGCGCTTGCCCGCGCCCTCGTCCGGGAACCCGAGTTGCTGCTGCTGGACGAGCCGCTGTCGGCCCTCGATCTTCCGTTGAAGTCGCTGCTTCTGGAGATGCTTTTTGAGTGGCAGCGCGAGCGCGCGATCCCTCTGCTCTACGTTACCCACGAGCAATCGGAAGCCTACTCACTCTCGCGCCGCGTATTGCTGATGGAAAAGGGAAGCATCGTTTCGGATGGCGAGCCGCACCAGGTATTCAGTGCGCCTGTGAATCGTGAGCGGGCCGCGCTCTCGGGATTTGAAAATCTATTTGACGGCGTGGTGGAAGAAACCAGCCCCGCGCTTGGCACCATGACCTGCCGCGTTGCCGGAACCGGACTGCTGATCGAATCTCCACTCGCCAACAAGGCTCATGGTGAGTCCATCCGCCTCGCCCTGCGGGCGGGAGACATTCTGGTGGCCACCGAACGACCCACCGCCATCAGCGCACGAAACGTAATCAATGGCCACATCGAGGCCATGGAAGATCGCGCAGGAATGATTGAACTGCGCGTCATCTGCGAGGGCACGGCATTCTGCGTTCACATTACTCGCGGAGCCCTGCAGAGCCTCGCATTGCAGACGGGGCAAGCCGTGTGGCTCATCATCAAAACCCACTCGATCCAACTGCTGCGGAGCTAAGATCCAGAGACTCACTCAGAAACGCGCCGCGTTTCGAAGGTCTCAAAGCCCAACATGACCGGCTCAGGACGCAACTCCACTCCGAAGCGCTCACTTACCCGGCTTTGCACGAATACCTTCATTCTCAATACGTCGGCGGCGGTTGCGCCGCCGCGATTGGTGAGTGCGAGCGTGTGTTTGCTGCTGATGGCCATCGGGCCGAGCGCGAATCCTTTGGCAAGCCCTGATTGTTCAATCAGCCAGGCTGCCGCCAATTTTACCTGTCCCGATCCCGCATCGAAGTGAGGAACGGCTACCGGCGAGCATGCCGCGATGCGCTCATATTCTGCAAGGCTCACTACTGGATTCTTGAAGAATGAACCGGCGCTGCGGCTGTCCAAATCGTCTTCGTCGAGCACCATTCCCTTTGTCCGCCGGATTTTAAGCACAGCTTCACGTGTCTCGAGAAGGCTTAGTGACTCGCCACTTGCGACCTTCTCTATAAAGTTTCGCTTTAAGTCTGCATAGGTAATTTTAGGCTCGCCATTCGAGATCAAAGCGTAATCCACACGGGTCAGAATGTAGCGGCCAAGATCCTTCCCGTTGAAACGGCTCTGCCGATAACTGAATCCGCAAGCCGCGTTATCGAACTCAACTTTTTCCAGGATCACGGTATCGACGGCGTACACCCGGACGATGGTCTCCGAGACATCCTGCCCATACGCCCCGACGTTTTGTACGGGAGTGCCGCCCACGGTTCCCGGAATCCCGCTCAGACATTCGACACCCGCGCAGTTGTCGGCCACAGCACGCGAGACCAAAGTATCCCATTCGACGCCCGCCCCGGCAGAGTAAATCCGCTTCGTTGCACCTTCGTGAGTGTCGATCCCCGCGATACTCATGTGGAGCACGAGACCTTTGAAGCCCGCGTCGCTCACCAGAAGATTGCTTCCGCCCCCGAGGACGAATACCGGAACGGCTTTGGCGCGTGCCCACTGTAGGGCTTCGATCACCTGAGCGTCCGTTGCCGGTTCGGCGAAGTAGCTGGCCGCTCCGCCCACCTGCAAGGTAGTGTAGGGCGCGAGTAAAACGTTTTCTCGTATCTCCATCATTCTGCTCACATGATACTCGTCGGCGAACACTCTGCGCCTTTATGCGCCTTATCACTTGCCACCATCATCCAACGCATGTGGAGGAAAAATGTATCCAGAGTTGATGGTGGTGCCAATGCGCGAGGAGTTGACGCGCCTGGGAGTACAGGAAGCACGTACGCCGGCGGAGGTGGATGCGGCGATCAGCGAGAATCATGGAACCCTGATGGTGGTAGTTAATTCCATCTGTGGGTGTGCCGCGGGAAAGATGCGGCCCGCGGTGCGTGCTGCTCTTGCAAACGCGGTCAAGCCGGATCATTCGATCACTGTATTCGCCGGGCAGGACGTAGCCGCCACGGAACGGGCACGCTCCTATTTCACTGGCCAGCCGCCTTCATCGCCAAGCATTGCAATCATGCGCGAAGGCAAACTCGCCTTTTTCATGCCGCGAGCTGAAATCGAGGGGCGGGATGCCGCAACAATTGCAGCTTCGCTCAAGCAGGCCTTCGAGCAGGTCTGCCAGCCCACCTCAAACTAAATGGCCGGAGCCACCGCCCCGGCGTGTGGCTCCCGCATTTCTAATCTCCCTGCGCCTGACGCAACAGCTTTGTCACGTCCGCGTCTTCAGGACGAAGGTTGTGTGCCTTGTTGAGATAGGGAATCGCCTTGCCGGTGTCGCCGGTTGAAATCAACATCAGTGCGTACTGCAGATTCTCGTCGAATCCCTGGGGATTGAGCGTGACGGCTTTGGCTAATGCATCGCGTGCGCCGGTTGCATTATTTAGGTCGTAGCGCACGCGTCCGAGGTTGAACCAGGATTCTGCTTCGCCGGGCGATAGCTTTGCTCCTTGTTCGCAACTGGCGAGTGCCTCTTTGAGCTGGTGCAACTCGCGTTGCGCCACACACAAATTCACGTAGGCCGGACCGAACTTTGGGCGCAGATGTGTGGTGCTCGTGAATGGTGCTACGGCTTCGGCGAAACGATGTTCATTCAGCAGTAGCGTTCCCAGCATGAACTGACCCTGCGCGTTTTCCGGCTTCAATTGCACGGCGCGCTGGGCGTGAGAGATCGCTGCTTCGGTATTGCCGCTATCATGTTCGTCAGAAGCCTTGTCCAGCTCGATATAACTCTCGTTGCGCTGTCGTGCGAAGGCCCCGGCTCCGACGAATATCAGCAGCATAAGAATGGTTCCAGCCGCTACCCGCATCCGTCCGCGCGACTCGTGGCGGTCGGGCCCCGTGGGGAAAACTACTCCTAGCGCCAAACCGGTCAGCAGTCCGCCCACGTGTGCGGCATTGTCGGTGCCGCGCATGGCTGCTCCGAACACAAGGTTGTAGAAAACGAACATCGCGATGCTGGTGAGTTGGCCTTTCAGCACTGCGCGCAGTTTTTGGTTGCTGTGCAGCATCATGGCAGGGATCAGCGCTCCGGCGATCCCGAAGATTGCACCTGATGCACCCACGCTCAATCCATTGCCGCGCCAGCAGATGCTTCCCAGGCTGCCGCCAATCCCGCACAGCATGTACAGCAGGGTGAATCGCGAACGCCCGAAAAGGAGCTCGGCGAGCCATCCCAGGTTGTAGAGGCACCACATGTTCAACGCAATGTGAATCAGGCCACCGTGTTCAAAGGTAGATGTGACCAGTCTCCACCACTGGCCGCTGGGTGTAAGCGCACCGGAGTTGGCACCCCAGTTCAGCAGGAGATTGCCATCGAACTCTAGAAAGTTGTGGCCTTGAAACGCCATCATCAGGTAGACCAGCGTATTCAGCGCGATCAGAATGATGGTTGGTGATTCCAACACCTGTCGAAACCGGCTCGGCGGTGCTTCGGCGGGCGTTGTCGAAATCACTTCCGCGGCACACTGCGGACACAGGTGTTCCGTATCTGAGGAAGCCTCAAATTCACGTCCACAGTACGTGCAAATCGTCATGAGCTTAGGTCGCTTTCGAAGCTGTCTTCACCGCAATCTGAGAGGGCTTGGCCCCGGTGGGAATCATCAGAAACAGTCGAGGCTGAGCCGCCTGCACTTTCTTGTCGCGTCGCTTATCCAGGAGGAGCACGGCTACATCTCCAGAACCCGAGTTGGCGACCAGCAGCATATTTTCCGCGGGAGTCAGAGCCAGCGCGTCGGGCTTCGAACCCACCTGCACGGTGGTGATCCGCCTGCGCGTCGCCGCCTCAAACACGGCTACGTCGTTGGATGCGAAGTTGCTTACGTATAGTGTGCTGTTGTCACCGCTCACCAGCGCACGCACGGGATGATCCCCGGCGAGAAAGCTTTCGGCAACTTCGTCTGTGTATGGGCTGACGGCTGAAATCGTTTGCGCCTCGTAATTGGAGACGAAGACCTCGCCGCCATCGGGCTTCATCCCCAAATCCACCGGCGTACCGCCTACCTTGAGCAGCGCCTCGACCAGCGCATTTTTCAAGTTGACCGATGCGATCTGGCGTGACCCGGAGCAGCCGACCACGGCCTTTGAAGCGTCGGGCAGTATGACCAGCGAATCCGGCGTCTTGCATACATGTATGGTGCGGCGGACTTTGAGCGTTGCTCCGTCGACCAGGGTCACGGAATCATCGCCGCGATTGGCGACGGCAACGATTGAACCATCGGTCGAAACCCGCGCGATGCCGGGCTGCTTTCCGGTTGCCACTTGTCCAATGGCGCGATGCGCGTCGAGATCGAGGGCGGTCACCGTGTTGGAATCCGTGTTGGCGACCCATCCGCGCTTGCCATCGGCGGTTACGGAAATCGTGTAGGGAGTTTTGCCGACGGTGATATTTCCAGTGACCGTGTTGCTGGTCGCGTCGATGACGCTCACGGTGCCAGAGTCGGTGTTGACCACGTACACCTCGTCCTTGGTAGGACTGGCGGTGACTCCGGTCGGATTGTTGCCCGTATTCAGCGTACGCACGATCTTTAGCGACGCCAGGTCAAGCACGCTGACCGTGTTGGAGCCTGAGTTGGTGATGTAGGCGAAGCTGTGGGCCGGTTCGGTATTGCGCTTGGTGCAACTGGACAGCAGCAGCGTGGCAGCAAGGGCAAGGCCGGCTGTCTGCCGGCCCATTGCGACAATCCGCTGCAGCTTCACGAACCCGCCACCCGTGACTCTGATATTGCGCGCTTCACCGGTGCGGGGCCCAGCGTGCGATGCACAACCGGGAGGATTCCGCAAATTTGCGAAACCATGTTTGCAAACTGATCGGGGAATAGCGACTGTGGCCCATCCGACAGTGCACGGTCGGGGTCGTGATGCACTTCGACGATGATTCCATTGGCTCCGGCGGCCGCCGAAGCGAGCGCCATCGGCGTTACGCGGTCGCGCTTGCCAGTGCCATGGCTCGGGTCGGCGAGAATCGGCAAATGACTGAGCTTCTGAGCCGCCGGAATCACGCTCAGGTCCAGCGTGTTGCGGCTGTGATCGGCAAATGTCCGCACTCCGCGCTCGCAGAGCACGACGTTGCGATTACCTTCGCTCATGATGTATTCAGCGGCCATCAGCAGTTCTTCGAGCGTGGCAGAGAGGCCGCGCTTCAGCAGCACTGGCAGGGGAGAACGTCCGGCGCGCTTCAGCAGCGAAAAATTCTGCATGTTGCGCGCGCCAATCTGAATCATGTCGGCGTAGTCCTCGATGGCTTCGAGGGCTTCGGTGTCCACGGCTTCGGTCACAATCAGCATACCGAAGCGCTCGCGCACCTCGGCCAGAATTTTGAGTCCCTCTACGCCCATGCCCTGGAACGCATATGGCGAGGTTCGCGGTTTGTACGCGCCTCCGCGAAACATCCTCGCGCCGGATGCCGCAACTTTCTCGGCTACGGTGAGGGTCTGCGAACGGCTCTCCACCGAACACGGCCCAGCGATAATCGTGAACTCCTCGCCTCCGATAGTGACATCGGAATTGGGGAATCTTACGATTGTGTTTTCCGGTTTTGACTCGCGGCTCACCAGCTTGTAGGGCTTGCTGATGCGAATAATTTCCTGTACACCGGGGAGTTCTTCCAGTCCGCAGGTTTCAATTCCGCGCAGGTCGCCGGTGACGGCGACAGCATATCGTTGCGCGCCCTCCACAGAATGCGCCCGAAAGCCCAGGGCTTCAATTCTTTCGCAGATGGCACGGATTTCGTCCGGTGTTGCACGCGATTGCATTACGACCAGCATGGTTTCCCTCGCAGAACCAATAGTGTAGCGGAGCTCCGGCAATCCGGGCAATGAGGGGGAAAGGGAAGAGTGGAAGTGCCTTCGGATTACATACACAGCGATTCACGCGAAATTTATAGATATGAGATGTGAATTCCTGCGAGAATATTGACCATTATGAGCAATTCTCAAGTTCCCAGCAAGCCATTCATTGTTGGACTTGCCGGGCCTTCGGGCAGCGGCAAATCGACGGCAGCAAAGCGCGTGGCCTCCCGCCTTAATGGGCAGGTAATTTCCATGGAAACGTACTCCATAGCGATGAACCACCTGCCTCTATCCGAGCGCGCAAAACTGAACTATGACTCGCCGGAAGCGATCGACGTGCAGCTACTGGCCGATCACGTAAATGAATACGCTCGCGGCAATGCCATCGATATTCCCATTTACGATTTTTCCGAGCACTTGCGTGTCAGCGACCGCCAACAACATTTGCCGCTCAAGCCGCTGCTGCTCGTGGAAGGCATCCTGGCTCTGCATTTTGCACAGTTGCGCCCGCACTATGACCTGTCCATCTACCTGACCGCTGCCGACGACATCTGTTTGCGACGACGCCAGGTCAGGGACATTACGGAACGGCAGCGACCGCTGGAGTTGATCCGGTGGCAGTATGAAAACACGGTGCTCCCGGCGGCACGTCAGTATTTGCTGCCAAGCAAGGTGTATGCAGACGTTGTGCTGGACGGTGGCGCGGAAATGGCGGAGGTGGAAGCAAGCCTAGTGCGGGCTATCGAAGACAAGCAAGCGCTCGCCGCAGGGCGATAGGCTCGGCTGGGTCTGTACTGAAATTATCGAAGCAAATTACTGCGCCGCAAGCTGAAGAGATCAACTTGCGGCGTAGCGTTCTTTAAGCGAGTTCCAAACCGATCTTCTTCGCAGCGGCATCCAATTTCACAATCCTGAAGCTGCGAATCTGTCCGGTGCGTGCTGCTTCCGGCTTTGCCTGGGAGGTCGCGGGACCGCCGCCCTTCCATTTCGCATTGAGCATGGCGCTGAGTGAAGACATGTCGAGGTTGCCGGTTTCCGGCTTGGGCTCTGGATTTGCCACTGGCAACGGAGCAATCTGGCACGTCGCCTGAATGCCTTCGCCCAATTCGACCCGCGCCTGGTCACCGGATTCCTCAATCAAGCGGCCAGTGACAACGTCGCCAATCTTGTGTTCGGCGATGTATTCATCGAGACCGGTTGGGACCAGTTGCTTCATGCTCAGGCGGATCTGCCGCTTTTCGATATCAAGTTCGAGAACCTGGGCCTGCACGACCTGGCCAAGTTTCAATACGTCCTGCGGATGCTCGATGCGCTTTTCGGCGCTGATCTCGCTGACGTGCACCATGCCCTCAATGCCTTCCGCAAGCTGCACAAACGCGCCAAACTTGGTGATGCTCGTAACCGGTCCTTCCACCACCGTGCCGGCCGCGAACTTCTGGGATGCCAGGGCCCAGGGATCGCCGAGCGCCTGTTTCAGTCCCAGCGAGATGCGACGTTCACCCAGGCTCACGCTCAGGATCACGGCTTCCACGGTCTCGCCCGGCTTGATGACGTCGTCGGCCTTGCGAACTTTCTTGCCCCACGACATTTCGGACAGATGAATCAGTCCCTCAATGCCCGGCTCCAGCTCCACGAACGCTCCAAACTCGACCACCCGCGTAACAGTGCCTTTTACCCGTTCGCCAACCTTGTACTTCTCCGCGACCGCATCCCAAGGGTGCGCCTGGAGCTGCTTAAGACCCACGGAAATCCGGTGCTTCTCGGCATCTATCTTCAGAACCTTGACCTCGACCTGCTGCCCTACGGTCAACACGTCGCACGGCTTGCTGACCCGCCCCCAAGCCATGTCGCTGACGTGCAGCAGGGCGTCCACTCCGCCCAGGTCGATGAACGCTCCGTAATCAGCCAGGCTGCGGACGCTTCCGCTCAGGGTCGCGCCTTCTTCAATCTGGTTGTAGCGCTGCTCTTTTGTTGCGCGCTCTTCTTCTTCGAGGACGACACGGCGGTCCACCACTACGTCTTCGTCGGCTACGTCGAGCTTGATAATGCGGCAGCGAATCTGCTCGCCGACCATCTTCTCCAGCAACTTCGCGTCGCGCTCGCCGCTGCGCGAGGAGGGCATGAACGCACGAACTCCGATGTCCACGCTGAGTCCGCCCTTGATGACGGCGGTAACAGTACCGAGGATTGTCGTTTTCGCCTCAAACGCTTGCTCCAGCGCCGACCAGTCCTTCGGAAGCTCCACCTTCAGGCGCGAGAGTTCGTAGTAGCCTTCCGGATCGCGTCCCTTGACGGAAACCTGAAATTTGTCGCCGACCTTCACGGTCTCGCCAGTGCCCTGGAAAGGAGCTAGAGGCAGGATGCCTTCGGTTTTGTTGCCAATGTCGAGAAACACCGACTCGGCTGATACGGCGACGACCGTACCCTCAAGCTGCTTATTTCCATCGGGAGCTTTGTGCGTATGCGTCCGCTCGAAATTGGAAAGCATCTCCTCAAAGGATTCGTTGGAATCGGGGGTGGGCTGGGATTCAGAGCTGCGCGGGTTCGACATGGAAGGTAAAAGCCTCATTCTGGCGTGATGCCGACTAGGATATCATCGCGCGCGTCCCTGGGGCAGAAAGGGTCAGGGCCAGGAAGGTCAATCGACCATGCGCCATCCGCCTTCGGCCAGCATGACGAATTTTTCCGCAGCCTCGGGAGCCAGCGTATGCAGAAGATTGTTGAGCCGAACCGGAGCTTCGTCAAATCCATCATCGGCCAACGGAAACGTTCCAAAGTGTGACGCCACGCTCAACCCGGGCTGCAGAATCCGGTGCGCTTCCAGGGCATCTGCCGGGCTGCAGTGCACCTCGCCCATGAACCACTCCGGGCGGAAAGCACCAATCGGCAGCAAGGCCAGCCTTGGGCTCGGGAAGCGTGCGGCGACTTGCGAGAACAGTGGCCCAAAACCGGTGTCTCCCGCAAAGTAAATCGCGTTTTCTGCACCACCGTCCTTCGGCTCCAGCGCGAATCCGCACCACAACGTCGTATCGCGGTCCCATGGCGTGCGTCCTGAGAAATGTTGCGCAGGAGTGCACACCACCCGCACTCCGCTCTCATGCCGCAACTCCTGCCACCAATCCATCTCGACAACGTCACTCACGCCGAACCCGCGCAGTCGCCGCGCATTCCCCAACGAGGTATAGAAGCGGGGATGGTGTTCCTTCCAGAGCCTCCGGAGGGTCCGGCGGTCCAGGTGATCGTAGTGATCGTGGCTCAGCAGAACTATGTCGATTTTCGGCAGATCCTCGAAGCGAATCCCCGCTGAACGAACCCGCTTCGGTCCCGCAAATTGCACCGGACTGGCCCGCTCAGACCAAACAGGATCCGTCAGGATATTCAACCCCTGCCACTGCAGCAGAAATGTCATGTGTCCTACAAAGGTCAACCTCAGCGCATCCGCCGGGTCGTTATCTCCGGGCACGCAAGCAGGAGGCGGGCTTCCCGGCGAACTCTCCACCCATTTTGGCCACGGGCTTCGCTGTCGCGTATGCATCCAGCGCACGAGGTCGCGAAAGCCCCGCATTCGCCGCTGCGGATTGTGAAATCGTCTGCCATCAAAATGATCGCTAAGAGAAATACCGGAGTCTGCCATTTTTTGTCGTTGTATAAACCTTAATTCGATGCGCTACGTTCCGCAATAGAAGCAGCTCGTCGCGTTGGCCACTCAACGCACCACGCCTTACAATTCCTCATGCCCAGAGCCACCAAGAAATCCGCGACTACTCCCGAGAGAGACATACTGAAGCTCATACCTGCCACTGAGCACCGTCTGCAGCCGACGTCGCGTCGTATTGGCATTCACACTTCCACCGCTGGAGGGGTCGATACCTCTGCCGAGCGCGCCTGGCGGCTGGGCTGCAACACGCTGCAGATTTTCAGCTCCAGTCCGCGCATGTGGAAGCCCTACGACATGACAGCGCAGCAATGCGAAAACATGGCTCGCCTTCGCGCTACCTACGATCTGAAGCCGTTGGTCATTCACGCCAATTACCTCATCAACGTCGCGGGCACCGACCCTGTATTCCTTGAGAAATCCGTTACCGCTCTACGCGCCGAAATGCAGCGCGCCATCTCTATAGGCGCCGAATTCGTCGTGCTTCATCCAGGCAGCTTTCGCAGTTGCAGCCGCGAGCAGGGAATTGAAAACGCCTGCTCGGCCATCGCCCGCGCTAGCGACTCGCTCAATATGGCGGACAACGGACTTACGCTGCTGATAGAGAACACCGCCGGAGCCGAGTTCTCGTTGGGGGCGAGCTTTGAGAGCGTGGCCGAGCTCATTGCCGCCCTCGCCAAACACATCCCGGTCGCATCCTGCATTGACACCTGTCATACCCACGTACGGGGCTATGACATCGTCAGTCCCGAAGGCTACGCCGAGACCTTGCGCCAGCTTGACACTACCGTCGGCCTCGCGAATGTGCGCGTATGGCACTGCAATGACGCCAAAGCCGCATGCGGCTCCAAACTCGACCGCCACGAACATATTGGGAAGGGAAGCATCGGGCTTGAGCCATTCCGTCGTCTGCTGAATGACCCGCGTCACGCACATGCGGCATTTATTCTCGAGACGCCGATCGACGAGCCGTTCGACGAACTCAACAATATGGAAGCGCTGAAGGCGCTGGCAGGATAGGTGAAGCTTCAACTGGTATATCCATCCGGCTGAGAGATAAGAGAGATAACATTGGGCAGAATGAACTTCTGCCCAGTCTTCAGACTGATGCTTTTTGCGCGACGAAGCTGCGAATCCGCGCCTATATCGTCGCGGACCTTACGAGCAACGGGCGGAAGCACCTTCTGTTTCGCTCCGGGTACGCAGGTAGAGCGTTTCCCTGCACAACCTGCACAAGTTGTAGAATAAGAACTTATCCTTAGCGCAATATCCGATACACATAGGGCGAACCAACACTCATGGCAGACCAGCAAAAATCTACCTCGAAGCCGGAATCTCCGGCCGACATTCTCGAACAAGTCGCGGAAGTGGTGCGTGAAGCTACCGAAGGCATCGTCGAAGACTTAAAGGGCGTTGCCCAGGAACTCGGCATCGTGGACCCGCCCCTGGCGCAGCCCACGGCCAACACTCCCGCGGCCACGCTCACCGAGCCTCGCGGGCGCGCCGCCGACGACAACCGCTACGATCCCACTCCGGTGGAGCAGAAGTGGGCCGCGCTGTGGGAGAGCGATCTCACCCGCTATGCGCCCGAGCCGCCCTCCAGCGGAAAGCCCAAGTATTACGTGGTCGAGATGTTGCCCTACCCCTCCGGCGCATTGCACATGGGACACGTGCGCAACTACGCCATCGGCGACGCGCTGGCGCGCTACATGTGGATGAGCGGCCACAACGTGCTGCATCCCATGGGATGGGATTCCTTCGGTCTGCCCGCCGAAAATGCCGCCATCAAGAATCAGCGCCAGCCACGCGAGTGGACGCTCGGCAACATCGCCGCCATGAAGGCGCAGATGAAGCGCCTAGGATTCAGCTACGATTGGTCGCGCGAAATCGCCACCTGTCTGCCTGAGTACTATCGATGGAACCAGTGGTTCTTCCTCAAACTGTTCGAGAAGGGCCTCGCCTACAAAAAGAAGAGCAAGGTGAACTGGTGTCCTGACTGCGCCACGGTGCTGGCCAATGAGCAGGTCGTGGACGGTTGCTGCTGGCGCCATGAAGGCACTCTCGTCGAGCAGCGCGAACTCGAACAGTGGTCTGTTCGCATTACCGACTACTCCGAAGAACTCCTGCAGGGGCTCGACACCATGGAAGGCTGGCCTGAGAAGGTCCGCACCATGCAGCGCAACTGGATTGGCCGCAGCGAAGGCGCCAATGTCGATTTCAAACTCGACGGCGGCAGCGAAACTAAGATTACGGTCTTCACCACACGCATCGACACCATCTACGGCGCGACATCCATTCAGCTTGCGCCACAGCATCCGCTTGTGGCCGAACTCGTCGGTCAAGATCCAAATAAACTCGCCAGCCTGGAGCAGATGCTTGCCGACCAGAAAAAGGCGCGTGAAGAGGGAGACATCGGCTCGCTGGATAAGAAGGGATTCGACAGTGGCCACTTCGCCATCAACCCCTTCAACCAGGAGCGCGTGCCCATCTGGGTCGCCAACTACATCCTCATGGATTACGGGACCGGCGCCATCATGTCGGTTCCGGCCCACGACGAGCGCGACTTCGAGTTCGCCAACAAGTACGGGATTGAAGTGCGGATCGTCATCCTGCCGCGGCGTGAGCAGGAACCGCCCGAGGCAGGACAGCCCGAGCATCCCGTGCTGCCCTTCGTCGCCGAAGATTCGCTGCTCATCAACTCCGGTCCCTTCAACGGACTCGCCTGCGAAGAAGCCCAGAAGAAGATGGCCGAATATGCTGAACAACATGGGTTTGGGAAGGCAACCATCACCTATCGGTTGAAGGATTGGGGAATCTCCCGTCAGCGCTATTGGGGCACCCCGATTCCCATTCTCTACTGCGAAAAGTGCGGACTCGTCCCCGTGCCGGAAGATCAGCTCCCCGTACTCTTGCCGGAGAACGTTGAGATCACGCTCGCCGGCGGTTCGCCGCTCACCAGGGTCAAAGAGTTCTACGAGGTCCCCTGTCCCAAGTGCGGAGGCATCGCCCGCCGCGAGTCCGACACGATGGATACCTTCGTCGATTCGAGCTGGTACTTCTATCGCTACACCAGCCCCATAGACAAGGCTCCGTTCGACAGTGACATCGCTAACTACTGGTTCCCCATGGATCAGTACATCGGCGGCGTGGAACACGCCATCCTGCACTTGATGTATTCGCGGTTCTGGACGAAGTTCATGCGCGACATTGGGCTGATCAAAAATGACGAGCCCGCCAAACGCCTGTTCACGCAGGGCATGGTTATCAAGAACGGCGCCAAGATGTCCAAGTCGCTTGGCAACGTGGTTTCGCCCGATGACATGGTGGCCCGCTACGGCGCCGACGCCACGCGTCTCTACACGCTCTTCGCCGCTCCTCCGGATCGCGACCTCGACTGGCAGGATCAGGGCGTGGAAGGCGTCTATCGATTCCTCTCGCGCCTGTATCGCTTCATTACCGAAAACCCGGTGCGCCTGGCGTCCGGCGAGGCGCGAGATTACAACGTTGCAGACCTCTCGCCCGACGCGCGGAAGGTGTTGCGCAAATTGCACCAGACGATTCAGCGCATCACCGACGATTTCCAGGGACGCTGGCACTTCAACACGTCAGTTGCAGCCATGATGGAACTGCTGAACGCCTGCATGGTCAAGCAGGAACTCTTCGCCGCTGAGTCCGCCGCGCCGAAGGCGTTCCGCGCCGAGGTGCAGCGCAAACTCGTTTTGCTGCTCAACCCATTCGCGCCGTATCTTGCCGCGGAACTTTGGTCCACCCTCGGCGAAGACCCCAATGCATTGCTTCGACACCCGTGGCCGCAGGCTGATCCCGCTCTGGCCAAGGAAGAGGAAGTGGAAATCGTCGTTCAACTCAACGGCAAACTGCGCGCGCGCATCACCGTGCCGATTGATGCTGACGACGATACGGTCCGCCAAGCCGCACTCAATGACGAGAAGGTGAAGGAAGCCCTCATCGGCAAGGTGATCGTGAAAGTGATCGTGGTTAAGAACAAGCTGGTCAACATCGTCGTCAGGGGCTAGATAACGGTAAACGAGTCCCCACATCCGGCTATTTGGGGCGAAGGTGGGGCTCGAAGTGTTCCAATTCTGCCCGCGGTTTGAGTTCATCCCTCTCGCGAGCCTTTCCTTTGCGCTATCCTTTCTTCATGATCGCCGACGCGAATCGTGAAGGCTTCCGCGTCCTTCGCAGCGAACCGGCCCTGTTCGCCATGGAACTTCTCTGGCGCTGGAGCTTCGGACTCGGTCTGCTGGCGTTGTGCTTCTTCGCCTACGCGCACCTGCGGCAGGCCGTGCTGCTCTCGGATGCAGACCAACTTGCTCTCAGCGAACAAGATCCTTTTGCGGTAGCCGAGGCTGCCAAGAACATCGTGGCGGAAGCGATGCCGCTTCTCCTTCGCACCTTCGCCCAGATATTCAGCGTGGCGAGCATTCTCTGGATCGCCTCCGCCGCACTTGGACGCGGCATCATAACCCGCCTGATCGTGCGACGTTTCGCGGCCGATTACGGTCTCACGATTGCCCCCAATGCTCCTCGCTGGACCACCTTCGCGATTCTCATGTTTGCCCGGGTCCTGATGCTTCTGATCCTCGTCATCGGCTACCTCGGCGGCGCGATCATTGCCAATCTGGTCAGCCCCCCGGGGCAGAACATTCTGGTTTCCGCGCTCATCGTTTTCGCTTCACTCTCGGTGGCCGCCGTGGCCTGGAGCTACGTGAACTGGGTGCTCTCGCTCGCCCCGATTTTTGTTGTGCGTGACGCGCTCTCGCCTGTCAATTCCGTGGTCGAAGCCATCGCCTTCATTCGCCGCAACTACTCACGCCTCACGGCCATTTCGCTCTGGAACGGCACTGCCCGAGGCGTGATTGCCACGCTCATTTCCATCGCCGGAATTTCCACGGCGGCGTTGCGCTTTGCACTTCCACCATGGGCGATCTCCGCGCTCCTTGCCCTGGAGACTCTCGCGTACCTCGTCGTCTCCGACGTCTTTCTCCTTGCCCGACTCGCAGCTTATTCCTCCGTTGCCATTCGTGAACTGACGCTCTCCCGCGAACTCTCAGCCAACCATTCCGGAACCATTGCGCGCTAATCGCTTTACAGCTCGCCCCCAATTCTGCGAACCTTGTGTGTGGAACACAACGCCCTTCCCTCTATCGTTGTCCTGGACTTCGGCTCCCAATACACGCAGCTTATTGCGCGTCGTATCCGCGAGCAGAATGTCTTTTCCGTCGTCCTGCCGTGTACGGCAAAAGTGCAGGACATCCTCAACCAGAATCCTGTCGGCATCATCCTCTCCGGAGGTCCGTGCTCGGTTTATGACGTGGACGCCCCGCCAGCCGATCCCGAGGTGCTCAATCTCGGATTGCCGGTCCTGGGAATCTGCTATGGGCTGCAGTTCATGACCCACACGCTCGGTGGCACGGTTCACGCCGCCAGCAAGCGCGAGTACGGACATGCCGAGGTTGCCGTTCTTGAAACATCCGCCCTCTTCTCAGGAATGCCCGAGACACTTTCTGTCTGGATGTCGCATGGCGACGAAGCCGACAAACTGGCACCCGGATTCCGCCTTGTCGCACGCACCTCCAACGCCGTGGCCGCAATTGAAAACGTTTCCGCCGGATACTACGCCGTGCAGTTCCATCCCGAGGTTCACCACACCAAGTTCGGCACCAACTTACTGAAGAACTTCGTCTTTGGCATATGCAACGCTCAGCCCTCGTGGACGCCGCAAAAGTTTATCGACTCCACCATCGCCCAGATTCGCGAAACCGTTGGCGAAGGTCGCGTCCTCTGCGCCATCTCTGGCGGAGTTGATTCCAGCGTTGCCGCCACGCTCGTCCATCGCGCCATCGGAGAGCGCCTGACCTGCGTCTTCGTCAACAACGGCGTGCTGCGCAAGGATGAGTATGCCAAGGTGCAGCACAACCTTCGCACCAAGCTAAAGCTCAACATCGATGCCGTTGACGCCACCGACCGCTTCCTCTCGAAACTCGCCGGTGTCACGGATCCTGAGCGCAAGCGGAAGATCATCGGCAACGAATTCATTGAAGTGTTCGACGAAGAGTCCCAGCGCATCAAGCGCGAGTACGGCGAAGTTCAGTGGCTTGTGCAGGGCACGCTCTATCCCGACGTCATCGAGTCGGTCAGTGTTCGCGGCCCGTCGGTCACCATCAAGAGTCACCACAATGTGGGCGGCCTTCCGGCCAAGATGAAGCTCAAACTCATCGAACCACTGCGCGATCTTTTTAAAGATGAGGTGCGCCGTATCGGACGCGATCTCGGCATGCCTGACGAGATGATCCAGCGTCAGCCTTTCCCCGGGCCGGGTCTCGCTGTGCGCATCCTCGGCGAAGTGACTCCCGAGCGCGTCAGATTGCTGCAGGAAGCCGACGATATCGTGGTCACGGAGATCAAGCGCGCCGGACTCTACGACCAGATCTGGCAATCCTTCGCCGTGCTGCTCCCGGTAATGTCGGTCGGAGTCATGGGAGACCAGCGCACCTACGCCTACACCTGCGCGATCCGCGCTGTCAGCAGCGAAGATGGCATGACTGCGGACTGGGTGCCTCTGCCGCACGAGGTCTTGAAAACAATATCGAGCCGCATCGTGAACGAAATCAGCGGAATCAATCGCGTTGTCTACGACATCACTTCCAAGCCACCCGGCACGATCGAGTGGGAGTAATCCGGCACGCGTTGTGCGTTTAGGACCGGCTCCGGAAATTCCCGGGGTTTGCACTTAATCGCGAGTGTTCGAAATCTGGTTACTTCCGATTTATGCTCCGATCAATTACGGTTGGCTCCTCCGTCCGCCTGCAGTATGTTTGAACTGCGCAGGAGAAAGGACATGTCCTTTCGATTGCGCCAGCAGTGAAATGTTCAACACGCAAGGTACGGTAGAGGCATGAATAGCTCGCAGATAATCGCCAAAGGTGGCAGTCTCTGGAAGGGAATTGGGTTGGCATTCCTTTGCCAGTTCGCGTACCTCCTCTTTTGCTTTGAATTGCTCTCGGGCGAAGCCCGCATTCTCGGTTACATGCTCTTTGCGCTAGTTCAGATAGGTTATCTTTTTCCTCTCGCGGTCTTTTACCGGCGGCGCAACGAGGGACTCACCTCGAACGGACTTATTCTGTCGAGTGTGTTTTCCCTGGTGTGCGCGGCGTCATGGTTTGGATACGCTGCCGTGCATGGCACGTTCCTGTCGATCGCCGGTTAAGCCAGCGGGTTGATTTACATATCAGGGCATCAGACGCGTTTCATCGCCTATTCAGCTTAGGTGCCAAGATTTCCTTGTTGATCCTCCGCTGCACTACTTTCCCAGGGGTGACTTACGTCTAAGCTACCGAACGTGCCTGCTCAATCTAAGGGCTCCGATGAAGCTGCGAATCAAGTTTCGCAGCAGTCAGCGCCACGCATCGCTCGCATGGAAGGCGAGCACTCACGCATCCGCACGATGCTGGATAAAGCGACGCAGGCATTCATACGTCAGGCCTCAATCTCTGAGGTGAACACCATTCTGCTGGAACTCTGCGGCTATACGCTCAACCATTTCCGTGAAGAAGAGACATTTATGCGCGCGTGCTCGTTTGCAGGGGCCGCGGCGCATAAGCAGGAGCATGACCGGCTGGCGATCTACGTTCGCGGGCTGCTGGATACGAGCTCGAAGCGAGATGCCTTGGAAGGAGCGCTTAGCGCTCTGGATTACTGGCTTGACACGCATATTCGCGTCGCGGACGAGGAATTTCACAATTTTTTACAGTCCAATGCTGCCGGTACTATTTCAAAAGTGAAATAAAGCAGAGGCCGGCCCCGGCTCCTGCTTCCTGCAGCCACTTCGCCCAGAGTCCCGCTCGTGGCACACTAGTACCTGGACTTCTCCGTAAATAACAATCATGGCTAACTGCATTCGTTGTGGTCGTACGCTCTCCGGGTTTACGTTCGGCAAGAAGATCTGCTCATGGTGCAAGCAGCACGAGGCTGCCCAGCGGGGCGAAGCTTCAGAGTTTCAGCCCGTTATGCCGACTCCGTGGGCTCAAAGCGAGTCGATGCCGATGATGGTCACGCAGGCGATCTTCGGGATCAATGTTGCCGTCTTCGTCGGCATGCTGCTTTCCGGCGCGTCTCCGATGAGCCCCTCCTCGGCGAGTTTGCTGGCCTGGGGCGCAAATTATGGCCCCTACACGCTGACCGGAGATTGGTGGAGGCTTCTGACCTCCTGCTTCGTGCACATCGGAATTCTCCACATTGCATTCAATATGTGGTGCCTCTGGTCACTCGGCGCAATGGCCGAGCGCCTCTACGGGCGGGCTACATTCGCATGTGTCTATCTTCTGTGTGGCATCTCCGGAAGCATGGGCTCTGTGCTATGGCATCACAGTCCTTCCATCAGCGCCGGAGCCTCGGGAGCGATCTTCGGCCTCGCAGGAGCCCTCATCGCTTCACTCAAGCTCGGTGAGTTTTCCTTTGGAGCTATGGCTCAGGGGACTATGCAGAGCTTGATTATGTTCGTGGGCTATAACGTTGTGTTCGGTGCCTTGAGCGGTCGAACCGACAATGCCTGCCATGCCGGAGGCCTTGTGGCAGGGCTTGTGCTCGGCGCACTCATTGCAAAGGCCGCGCCGGAACCTCGCCTTATGCCTCGCCTCGGAATCCTTGCGCTGGTGGCAGTCATGCTTGGTGGAGTTGCTTATGGATTGCAGCGCAGCCGCGCCTATCCCTACTACCTGATGCGGGCCAGTGAGCAGGTTGGAAACGGAAAGATCGATGCGGCTATTCCGTTTTACAATGCCGCGCTAAAGCTTCGTCCCGATTCCGCGGGCACCATCCATTACCACTTGGGACGCGCCTACTGGGAGAACAAGGACTACGCCGCCTCCGAGCGCGAACTGCAGAAAGCTCTGGAGACAGCTCCGAAAGACGAAGAGCTTGTCTATGCGTTGGGAGGCGTGCGTCTTGAACAGCACCGTTTTGCCGACGCCCGAAGCGCCTTTGCGCAACTGCTTGCGATCAACCCCCAAAGCGCCGAAGCACATCTTGGGCTAGGGGCTGTTGCCTCAACCGAGGGCGACTGTGCCCTCGCGCAGAGAGAGTACGATGAGGTCGAACAACTGAATCCGCGTCTCTCCTACCTTCACGCAAGGAAAGGGAACTGCTGGATGCGGCTCAAGCACTACGATGAGGCGATTGCCGCATTCCGCAAGGAAATCGAAGTCAGTGGTGACGATCCTGCCACCGAGCGCTCGCTCGCCGAGGCCTACAAAGCAAAAGGCATGACTGCGGCATCCGATGCCGCCATCCAGCGGTCTGAGAAGCTGACCTCCGAAAACAATCAGAACGACGATGAGTAGTTGGGTGATCGGTCACGCATACGACCCGCGCAGCCAAAGTTCACACGTGGCCCACTTCTCCCTTCGTTGGGCGAATGTGGGAACGCCAGAGTCCTGCCACCTCTAAAGTATCTCGGCCATCCTGCCGTTAAGAGCTTTGAAGGGAGAAGCTTTGCCAGGAATGCAGAACACTGCCGCTATTCCAGATGCTGTATCAATCGACACTCGTGAATGGGAGCAACTGTTGCGTGAGGGCGCGAGTGAGGTGTTTGAGATGATGGTTGGCATTCCCCTTTGCTCATGCTCCACTCCTTCTCCTGATCCGCCCGGAGAGTTCACGGCGGTCGTCGGCGTCGCCGGTCCCATAAGCGGAGTGTTTTCGATCCGTTGTGATCAGAAAACCGCGTTCGGCATTGCATGCGGCATGCTGGGCGTGGAACTCAACGAGGCGAGGGGCGAGGTGTGGGATGCCCTCGGTGAACTCTGCAACATGGTGATCGGAAACTTCAAGGCCAAGACGGGCAAAGTGGGAGAAAGTTCCGTGCTCTCGGTTCCTACCGTGATTCATGGCCACGATTACAAGGTCAGGCCCTTGATCAATGGCTCCAAAATCGAATGCTTCATGCAGACTGCCGATGGAACTCTGAATCTTCGTTTGGACTATCAGTTGTCATAGTGCGAATGCTTCTCGGAGTACTTGTTCAAAGCAAAATCCAGCTCACAGCTAAGGACGGAAAGCGCCCCCGTGCCCCGTTCCGCGCATCTTACAGCGCGCAGAACAGCTAGATTCAGGTTGCGAACGTGCTTCGGAGATTACGAATTCGCCGAGCGAAAACTTACTGGCCAAAAATCTATTCTGTTCGACGAATGAGAATTCCGGCTGAAAGCCGCGAAAGCGGAGGTTCGCAGTATGGATTCCGACAGCAGCTTTGAGAAGAGAACTTATCACAAGGTTGATTTGCGCTTAGTTCCATTCCTTTTTTTCTGCTACATCCTCGCCTATCTCGACCGCGTCAACGTTGGCTTCGCAAAGCTGCAGATGCTCAAGGCATTGTCTCTGAGTGATGCGGCCTTCGCCACTGGCGCCGGGATTTTCTTCATCGGATATTTCTTCTTTGAAGTCCCCAGCAACGTATTGCTGAAGAAGTTCGGAGCGCGCAAGTGGATAGCCAGGATCATGATTACGTGGGGCATCGTATCTGCCTGCATGATCTTCGTAAAAGGCGAAGCCTCGTTCCACGCGCTGCGTTTTCTTCTTGGCATCGCCGAAGCCGGATTCTTCCCCGGTGTCATCTTCTATCTGACTCTGTGGTATCCCTCCAGAATGCGTGCAACACGAACCGCGTGGTTCGTAGCGGCCATCGCTGTTTCCGGCGTAATCGGCAATCCCATCTCCGGCTGGATCATGGACACGATGTCGGGCCTGGGAGGACTGGCCGGATGGCAATGGCTGTTCCTCTCTGAAGGCATTCCTTCGGTGATTGTTGGTTTCTGGGTCATCTACTATCTCGACAGCAGCATTCAAGAAGCCAAGTGGCTCACGGCCGAAGAGAAGGCACTGCTTGCGAAGAACCTTGTCGCGGAAGACAAGCACAAGACGGAAGTCAGCATCCTCGATGCCTTCAAGAGCGTCAAGGTGTGGGTGCTTTGCACGATCTACTTCACCTTGATGATCGGCCTGTACGGCATAGCATTCTGGCTGCCGACAATCGTGAAGGCGTTCGGCATTAAAGGATATCTAGGGGTCGGGCTGATTACCGCCATACCTTATGGCGTCGCCGTAATCGGAATGATCCTCTTGAGCAATCATTCCGATAAAACGGGAGAGCGGCGGCTGCATTATGTATTCACGGTCTGCGCGGGCGCTGCTGGCCTGATTTTGAGCGGAGCATTCGCCGCAAATCCTGTACTGGCCATCATCTTCCTGTCCATCGCGACGCTGGGAGTTATCGGAGCCATGCCGTTGTTCTGGCCGCTGCCTTCGGCCTTCCTGGCCGGAACAGCCGCTGCCGCCGGTATCGGCATTGTGAACTCAGTCGGAAACCTTGGTGGCTACGTCGGGCCGAATGTTCCGATCTGGGCAAAGCTGATCTCGGCAGACAAATCGGCCGCTCTGTACATCATCGCTGGAATGTTGCTGATCGGCGCGGTCATTACCTTCTTCTTCATCCCGAAGGATCTTCGCGTCAGGGTAGGAACTCCTGAACCTTATCGTGCCACTACCAGGTCGCTTTAGAAGGTTCGTATCGCAGCGCGGTGAAATGAACATGGCGCGTGATTTTAGAATCACGCGCCATTTTTTTGCTTAGTCAATCTAGAAGCTAGTTCAGGAAGTAAGTGCGATACAGCGTGTCGCGCTGAACAGGCCGGAACCCGGCGTCGCGAATAATCCTCCGCAACTCCTCCTCGGTCGTGCAATTGCTGGTTCCCGCGGCCTTGACCACGTTTTCTTCAAGCATTACGGAACCCACATCGTTTCCGCCAAAGCGCAGTCCCATCTGGCAGACTTTCAATCCCTGTGTCACCCAGCTTGACTGCACGTTGGGGAAGTTGGAGAGAAAGATGCGCGAGATGGCGAGTGTTTTCAAATATTCGACAGCCGTTGACTCCGGCCAGCCACGCCCACCGAGTGCGGTGTGTTTCGGCTGGAACGTCCAGGGAATGAACGCCGTGAAGCCGCCTGTTTCCTCCTGCAGATCGTAGATCCTCTGGAAGTGATTCACGCGGTGTTCCTCGGTTTCACCTACGCCGAACATCATGGTCGCCGTGGTCTTCAATCCCAGCTTATGCGCGGCACGATGTACGTCGATCCAATCCTGCGTCGTGCATTTCAGGCGCGCGACCTTGGAGCGCACTTCGTCATCCAGAATCTCCGCCCCGCCACCGGGGATCGATTGCAATCCCGCGTCTTTCAGGCGGCGAATTGTCTCCGCGATCGACAGCTCGCTGTACTCGGCTATGCCAATGATTTCGCTGGCCGAGAGGCAGTGCAGATGCACCTGTGGGAAGCGTTCTTTGATTCCGCGGAAGAGAGATTCAAACCAGTCGATCTTCAGGTCGGGATTGATTCCGCCCTGCATCAGCACACCGGTTCCACCCATCTCCACGGTCTCGGCAATCTTCTCGTAGATCTTGTCGAAGTCGAGCAGGTATCCTTTTTCCCGCCCTGGGCCCTTCACCGGCGCATAGAAGGCGCAGAAGGAGCAGTACTCCGTGCAGATGTTTGTGTAGTTGATGTTGCGGTCGATGATGTAGCTGACGATACCGTCGGGATGCAGCTTGCGGCGGATCGCGTCGGCTTCCATGCCGATGCCGATCAGGTCATCGGAGCGGAACATATCCAGAGCTTGTTCGCGGCTAAGGCTCATACACTTCCATGATACCGGAAGCGAGGGATGTAGGCTCAGGAATTAGAATGCGTGCTCCTGATTGCAATGAAACGACCCGAACGCAAAAAGGCCGCACCCTTGAACCTCTGCGCGGTCAGGATGAAGGCGGTGCTACTACTTCGCGGCGCTCGGTTTTTTCGGCGCATGCGCGACGAGCTTGTCGCTGATCTTTGCATAGGTCGCCTTGTTGACGATCTTCCGGTTCAGCAGTTCAGTCTTTGTCTTGTATGGGCGTCCTGCAATAATCTTGTCCGCGGTCACGTCTCCAACGCCTTCCAACTTCATCAGGTCATCTTTGCTGGCGCTGTTGATGTCGATTTTGTCCCTGATCTTGTCGGAGAGGGCAACCGTGCCGTGCTTGGTGGCGGAACCAGCGCTCTTGGCTGCATTCTTGGTCGACTCGTCGGCGCTCTGCGCTGCGCTCTTCGACTGATCGCCTTGTGTGGTGGTCGCGGTTTGCGCGATTGAAGTCTGCACTGCTACGGCTAGGGCAAGCAGAAGGCTAAGTACGAAATACTGCTTTTTCATTGGCTGAGGCTCCTTAGTGAGGACATGGAAATTCCAGGCACTGAGATGTGAATATTCACTTTTACGCTGCCCGGCGTTGCGGCTGATTCTGGTTTTCCGACCCATGCCGACGCCGTTCCCGTATATAAAACCAGAGTGCGACAGCTCCCCCCGCGACTCCGGCCACCCCGACCGCCCATAGTGCTGGCCTGTAGTAGCCTCGGAACCAGTTGAAGATGTACTTTCCATACCGTTCCGTGATCCACGCCACGGCACCAAATCGCAGCACCCGTCCCAGAGTCCAGGCCAGTAGAAACTTCTGCCACGGATATTTCAGGGCTCCGGCCGTCAGCACAAAGGCCGATGCCGGCATGGGCGGCGGAGCTAGTGCCCCCAGCATCATCGACCAGAAACCCCAGCGATGGAAGGCGGCAAAAATCTTCTTCGAACGCGACGCTCCCAGCTTCTTCTCCAGCGCTTCTTCGCCGCTCTTGCGGCCCAGTCGAAACGTCGGCCAGGCACCCAGTACCGAACCGCCTGTAGCCATCAGCGCGTAATACCACCACAGATTCTTATGCGACGCCGTGAGCACAATCAGAAGAGCATCGAAGCTGCCCGGTGCTGGAACCACGGACATATCCAGCAACCCCAGTGGAAAGAAGACGAGAGCGCCAAAGCGACGCACGAACATCCAGAACGAGTGCATGATGGGCGCAGTAAGGAAAAGCGTCATTCCTCCATTAGAAGCAGAATGGGAGCCTTGCGACCCGGAGTGCAATAGAATTGGTAAGTTCATCGGGGTACTGAGTTAGAGGCGCCAAATTTCGAGGCGCCAGGTTTCGAATACAATCAAGATTCAGGGTGTAAGCGTGAGACTCCGCGATGGCTTTCGCCATTTCCGGCTCCGTGCATCGTGCGATTCTGCGCAACATCCAATCCGTGGAAGCTCTATCTTTACGCGCGGACAATTAGGAAAGAGGAAGTGGCTTGCATGTTCGAGTTGTGTAAAAGTACCGAGGTGGCGCAGTGAAGACCGAGTGTATGCCGTTCACGGCGATCCCTCACAACTCCCGCCTTTTCTTGGATTTTCTGTTTCAATACGACAAAGTCGCCTCCTTCTACCAGCATCGGCCTCATTCGCAGGCCGTCCTCGAACACGCCCGCACCCTGCAGTATCCCGCCGAAAGGCGCGCACGGGTAGCCGAAGTTCTCGAAAAGCAGAACCGCCGTTGGGGCGCGTCTGACGCCGCCATGGCTTCCATCGAGAAATTTCGCCAGGGAGCCGTCGCCTGTATCAGCGGACAGCAAGTAGGAGTCTTCGGAGGTCCGCTGTATTCAATCCTCAAAGCCGCATCCGCCCTGCAGATGGCAGAGGAACTTTCGTCCGAGGGAATCCCCGCAATTCCCATATTTTGGCTGGCTACTGAAGATCACGATTTGGAAGAGATCGCCAGCGTAACCCTCCCCAGTGGCTGCGAGCTGGAGAAGCTGACCGCCGCCGGGCAGAGTGGTTCGGACGCTCCCGTAGGCTCCATTGTCCTGGACGCGCGGGTTACGGCCATGGTCGAGCGTGCCACGGCCCTGCTTGGGCCGGGATGGGTCAGCGATGCGCTGCGTGAAAGCTATCGCCTCGGCGAGACCTACGGCTCCGCCTTCGCACGGCTCTTTACACGGATCATGGCCGGTACGGGAATGGTTCTGATCGATCCTCTGGATGATGATCTTCACGCCATCGTGCAGCCCTTATTCACCGCCGCCGCCGAGCGCGCCGAGGAACTCGATCAGGCACTGCTTGAGCGTGGCAAGGCGCTGCACAAGGCGGGATATCACGAGCAGGTTCGGGTTACGCCGGAGTCCACCCTGCTGTTTTCACTCGAAGGCAACCGGCGCACCGTGCTCCACCTTGCGGGAGACGAGTTCATGCTCGGCGCGCAACGTATCCCACGGCGACAGGTGTTAGATAAGATCAGCGCCCATCCGGAGCAGTTCAGCGCCAACGTGCTCCTGCGTCCAGTCGTGCAGGATTATCTCTTTCCGACCGCCGTGTACTTCGGAGGACCCGCCGAAATCGCCTATTTTGCGCAGGCAGGTGTGGTTTACGAAAAGCTCCTCAGGCGCACGACCCCGGTCATGCCGCGCCTTTCCGCGACGATCATCAATTCCGCTATGAGCGATTTGCTTGTACGCTATCGTCTCAGCTTCAGCGACCTGTTTCACGGCAGCGAGCGCGTCTGCGAACTGCTGGCCTCGCGTGTACTTGCCCCCCCATTGCAGAACGCTTTGCACAAGACAAAGGAGTCGCTGGAGTCAAACCTTGCAGAGTTACGCGAAGAACTGCAGAAGCTCGACCCAACTCTGGTCGATGCCGCCTCTCGCAGCGAGCGCAAGATGCTCTACCAGCTATCGAAAATCGGAAGCAAAGCAGCACGGGCAGAGCTGCGGCAAAGTGAGTCGCTCACCAAAGATGCGCATCGCGTTGTGACCGAGCTATTCCCCCACAAAGAGCTTCAGGAACGCGTGCTGCCCGGAATCTACTTCCTCGCGCAGTACGGCCCGGGGCTGATTGCGGAGCTGAAGAAGGCCGCTGCGCCACAGTGTCCCGGACACCAGATCATTCGGCTTGAGGGCAGTTTTAAATCGAGCTGTTCTTAGCCGATCAGTCCTCGACAAAACCGCGCAGCCGGTCGAGAGCCTCGTCCCATTGGGTTGAGATCAGTTCCAGGAAATGTCGCGCATCTTCCAAACGCCGCTGATCAAGCTGCCACAGGCTCTCGCGTCCATGGCGAGTGCAGCGCACCAGGCCTGCTTCTTCCATCACGCGCAGATGCTTGGAAATGGCCTGCCGGGTGATCTTCGACCCTACGGTCAGGCGCGCAATCGACAAGGGCCCGTTCGCACATAGCCGGGAGACGAGACGCAACCGTGTCTCGTCTCCCAACGCTGCAAACACAGGCGCAGAGTCTCCCTGTGCCGTCGTGGCTCTCGCGCTATTTCGCATGGACACCGGCAAGGTATTCCTCGATCAGCTTCATCGACATGCCCCAACCTTGCTCGTTTGCCTTGAACGCTTTTTCTCGTCGCTGCACCGGAATCTGATCGAATCCGGACTCCGTGACGGTCAACAAAACGCCGTCTGCCCTCTTCTCCAGCACAAAGGCAACCAGCGTCGTTGGTTCCCCGGAATAATCAACGCCGCGTTCGACGGCATAGGGCTTCCACCGGAAAGAGAGCAGCCGCTCGGGTTCCATCTGCTCAATCTCAAACTCAAATGGAATGCCTTCATATGGCTTCTGAGCATTGGCGATTTCCACGTTCACTGTCGTGGGTATGATGGTTCCCCGCACCTTGCTCCCCGGCGCGAATGGCCCTTCGAACTTCATACCAAACCAGCTCCCGAACTCCGTTGAATCCGAGAGAGCGCGCCAGACTCGCTGTTGCGATGCTCGCAACAGAATCTGCTTCTCAATGCGGTCAGTGCTCATGCGCAACCTCCTGGTTGTACATGGTATCAATCCCTGCAACGAAATGCAACCAGCAGGTTGCATGAATCCAATGTGGCCCATTTGCGCCTGGATAGCCCGTTCAAGCCTTCTTTTGGTGCGAGTGGGCAGCTCCGAACATTCGTCTCGGCAGGCCCTTCGCGGCTAGTGCTACCATGGAGCGTTATGTCGAAAAAACAGAAGAATTCCGCGCCCGAAATCGGTTTCGAAGTGATGTGCCCATGCTGCGAAGCGACACTGCGAGTCGATCCCGTAACTCGCGCAGTTATTTCGCACATGGCGAAACCAGTAGCCCGCACGTTTGCCGATATGGAAGCCGCCGCCCGCGCCATGCACGAAGGGGATGTGCGCAAGGAATCCATCTTCCGCCAGTCGGTAGAGGCTGAGAAGAACAAGGCCGACCTGCTGGAGAAGAAGTTTGCCGAAGCCGTAAAGAAAGCCAAGGAAGCGCCCGACATGTCGAAGCCTTTCCTGCGCGACTTCGACTTGGATTGATGCCGCTCAATAGGCGGTGTGAAAGATAGCGGTGTTATCGATTCGCGGGGTCAAATCGAACCAGGGTTGGACAATAGGCGAATGCTACTGCTGGGGCACCGAGGCTGTCGCGGCGAATTCATGGAGAACACGTTTGCCGCCTTTGATCATGCATTGGCGAGCGGCTGCGATGGATTCGAACTCGACGTAAGGCGCACCGCCGATGCCATCCCCATCATCTGGCACGATGCCCGTCTGCGTGGCCGTTTCATTTCGCGCCAGCTTTACTCCAGTCTCCACGAACGCTGCTCATTAGCTCGCCGCCTGCCGCGCCGTCCGGTAATCGACCTCTGCCAACTTGAAGAGGTCCTCGCCCGCTACGCCCTGGTCGGTTGGATCGATATCGAACTAAAAGTGCCCGGCCTCGAAACACAGGTGGCTGCATTGCTGCGTCGATATCGTCCCGGTGGATTCGTCATCTCATCGTTTCGGCAACGCATCCTGTTGGATATTCACCGAATCGACCCCACGCTGCCCCTGGCCTTCATCTTCGACCGTATGCCCCGCTCCAGGGCATGGCTCGAACTCCCAATTCAGTATGTAAAGCCCAGCGCTCGACTCGTGACCCCCTCGCGTGTTCGTCAATTCCACGCCGAAGGCAAACAAGTATTAACTTGGACCGTCAACCACCTGTCCATGATGCGCCGATTGATCGAAGCTGGAGTTGACGGCATGATCGGCGACGACCCCCTCATGCTGGCCACAATGCTGGTGCGTAAATAGATGACTTGCGGGTTTGGACTTCAACCTTGAAACCTTGCGAAACTTTGAAACCTTGAAGCCTTGGATCTCACACGGCGACGCCGTTTTCCTGCAGGTTTCTGGGTTTGTGCAGGAATCGGCTGCGTTCTTCCTCGAAGGCTTCGATCTCTTCTCTCATGCGGCGCTCATTCCATCCGAGTGCCGGAGCAATGTGGGCGGCGGCCTTGACGGTGCAGTGTTCGTCCCAGTGCTGATCCAGCGCCATGGGAACGCGGCGTAGGAGGATATCAGCAAGTGTGACGGCGTGCTCGTATGCAACCGCTTCCACGGCTTGCGCCACAAGTTGAGGACAGCCTTCGACGATGGGCACGCGCATCAACGGATTGTGCATGGCGGTCTGCACTACGCACATGGCGTGACGTCCATGCCAGCGTGCCACGGCCTCTGCGGATTGCAGGGGGATTCCCGTGACCGCGTGTACCGCGGCTGACCACTGTTGCAACGTGCTCTTCACTCCACTCGCCATGCCGATGGCGATCTGCCTTTCCGGCAGCCGGTCCGGATTCAACCCCATGGTCTTCGCGGTATTGCGGGCCAGCGAGACTGCAGTTGTGAGGTTACCGCCAAAGATGGACAGCATCCCCATAGCACCTTCGTCGGCGTGATTGTGGAGCACATGCCGATAGGCTGCGGAGTCCAACGCTGGATGGTGAGGACTGTTCGGCCCGAGATAAGCCAGCGGACGCACGCCAGCATAGCTGAATACAATATCGGCGTAGCTCAACCGTGCGCGGGGGAAGAGTGCGGAGATGGAACTCAGCAGCGATTTGATCTCCTCCGAACTCGGGATGGCGAGCGATGGATCTTTGTTGTCGATGACCTCCGTGGAACCGATCTGCATCATGTCATTCCACGGAGCCACGGAGATGGAACGGCCAATCTTCGTGTTGGTTTGAAGTCCGACGGTTGGTGCGTCAGCCCAGCGCCGTAGCATGATATGCGTGCCGCGCATTCCACTCACCAACGGAGAGCGGGCGGGAAGTTCGGTAAGATCTCGTACCCGGTCTACCCAAGGTCCGGCGGCGTTGATGACCCATTCACTTTCTACATAACTGTCCTGCGAAGAAAGTCCGTCGCGCACAAGCACCCCGCGTACTCGGCCTTCGGATGCGCGGATTGCAAGCACCTCGGCGTGGTTGCGGGCGACGGCTCCGTCGGCACAAGCCTCGACAAGCCAATCAGCGACCAGCCGCTCGGGAAACTCGCACACTGCGTCCTGGTAGGAGTACAACGCCCACTGCTGATCTGTGTTGAGCCAGCGCTGCAGCGCAGTAATAAGTTCGTCAGCACCGGAGGAGGGAAGTCTGCCAAGTTTGCGATAGAGCCATAGGGCAGCACGAATCTCCAACGCTGAGTACCGGGAGCCGGGGCCGACAGCTAGTGCAAATTCGAGGGGCTCCACCAGATGTGGCTGCTCACGCAGTAGTGACTCGCGCCCTCGAAGGGACTCGCGAAGGAGGTTGAGTTCGCCCCGCTCCAGGTACTGGAGGCCACCCTGGACGATCCGAGTGCAGCGGCTGGTAGTGCCGGAAGCGAAGTCATCTCGTTCGATCAGAAGCACGGATTTGTGGGCGCGGGCGCACTCTCTCGCGAGAGCCACCCCGCTGATACCTCCGCCGATGATGGTGATGTCCACCCTCTTCGGCAACGGCCCGCGTCCGAGAAAACTGCGCATAGAGCAGATTAGATGCACGGAAAAGAGATCAGACGGCTCGCCACGGAAACTCTGGCGAAATCAGAGTTCCGGCACTTGCGCGTTGGCGGCTCCCGAATGGAAACTGGAAGAATGACAACAGGCCAGCGCTTTGAACGTGCCGTGGAGATCATGCACCGGCTGCGCGCCCCGGGCGGGTGCCCGTGGGATCGCGAACAGACCTTCGACAGCATCAAGAAATACACGGTCGAGGAGACCTACGAGGTACTGGAAGCGATTGAGAATCGTGACTGGAAGGAACTGCCCGGAGAACTCGGAGACCTGCTGCTCCAGGTGCTCTTTTACGCTGAAATGGCGGAAGAACAGGGCCATTTCTCCATAGACACCGTCCTAGAGACCCTCAGCGACAAACTCGTTCGCCGACACCCCCATGTCTTCGGCGATGTGGAAGCCGAGACATCACGCGAGGTGCTGAAGAATTGGGAAGCCATCAAGACGCTGGAGCGCGCAGAAAAGGCCGCGGAATCAACGGAGAAGCCGGGGGGCGACCTTCCGAAGCCACTGCTGGCATCGGTGTCGAGCGCAATGCCTGCGTTGCTGGAGGGCCTGAAGCTCTCGAATAAGGCGGCACACGTGGGGTTTGATTGGCCAGCAATAGACGGACTCTTCGACAAACTTGAGGAGGAAGCGGGTGAGTTGAAGCATGAGGTCGAGAAGATTCCTCCACCAGGACCGCAGCCGCTGGGCAGAGGAGTGGCAGGAGCGCGCGGCAGTTCGGTACCTCCCGAACTCCAGGAGCGCCTGCAGGACGAGGTGGGTGATTTGTTGTTTACGGTGGTAAACCTGGCGCGATATCTGGAGGTCGATCCGGAATCAGCACTGCGGCAGACGAATCGGAAGTTCCGGCGGCGCTTCGGACAGGTGGAGCGTAGCCTGGCAGAAAATGGGAAAGTGCTTGAAGACGCCTCGCTCGAAGAGATGGAGAAGCACTGGCAGGAGTCCAAGACAGCGGAACGGGACCACTGAGATTATCCGGGCGTTACTGACACGAAGCGGCAAAAAGAGCACAGGTCAGCTTACCCTCTTGCGCGCCTGTCCCTGATCAATTTAGTGTTCTAGCCGATGAAATTTCAGCGCAGTTCAGGAGTCCTTCTCCATCCGACCTCGCTGCCGGGCCCCTACGGTGCGGGCGATCTTGGGCCGCAGGCATTTTCCTTCATTGAGTTTCTTGCCGAAGCAGGGCAAAAGATCTGGCAGGTTCTCCCGCTGAATCCGACGGGATATGCGGACTCACCTTACCAGTGTTTTTCAGCCTTTGCCGGCAACCCTTTGCTGATCAGCCTGGACCTGCTGGCGGAGCAGGGATTGCTGAGTCGCGCGGATCTAGCCGCCGCACCTGCGTTTCCGACTTCCTACGTCGATTATGGGGCGGTCATTACGTTTCGCTTTGCAATGTTGCGGCGAGCGGCAGAGCGTTTCCTCGCGACTCTGGAGCTTGTGCCGAATAACTCGCGCCGGGCGGAGTATAAAGATTTCTGCCTGCGGCAGGCGGCATGGCTCGAGGACTATGCGCTCTTCATGGCGGTCAAAGATGCGAACGGCGGAGTGAGTTGGACATGCTGGGAGCACGACCTGGTAGTGCGCAAGCCCGAGGCGCTGGCCAGTTGGAGAGAGCGGCTGACGACAGAGATTGCGGCATATAAATTCTGGCAATTTGAGTTCTTCCGTCAATGGAGCAGTCTCCGCAAAGCCTGTAACGAGCGCGGCATCCGCATCATGGGCGACGTACCGATTTACGTGGCACACGATAGCGCCGACGTGTGGACCGCTGGACAATTATTCTGGCTGGACGAGAATGGGAATCCGCTGAAGGTTTCTGGCGTTCCGCCTGATTACTTCAGCGCGACCGGGCAGTTGTGGGGCAATCCGACGTATCGCTGGGATCTGCTTCGCGAAGGCGGCTTCCGCTGGTGGATTGCGCGGGTGCGCGGCGTGATGAAAATGTTCGACCTGGTACGCATCGATCATTTTCGCGGCTTCGAAGCGTACTTCGAAATTCCCGCAGGTGAGACTACGGCGGTGAATGGAAGCTGGATCAAAGGGCCGGGGATGGAGCTGTTCGAAGCGCTTGAGCGGGAATTCGGTGAGTTGCCGATCGTTGCCGAAAACCTTGGCAACATCACGCCGGAAGTCGAGGCAATTCGTAAGCGATTCGATTTTCCTGGGATGGCCATCCTACAATTTGCTTTTGGAACCGATCCGCAGGGACCGAGCTTTAGACCTCACAACTATGTGCGCAATCTGGTGGCGTACACCGGCGGACACGATAACGACACTACGTTGGGGTGGTGGAATAGCGGGATCGCCGACTCCACGCGCAGCGAGGATGATTTGCGCCGCGAGCATGCATTCGCCAGCGCATATCTGAACGCAGGCGAAGGTGAGCAGATACAGTGGGCGATGATTCGCGCGCTGATGGCCTCGGTGGCCGATACCGTGCTGGTTCCCATGCAGGATGTTCTCGGGCTGGGCAGCGAGGCGCGCATGAATCTTCCGGGACGCATGAGCGGCAACTGGAAGTGGCGATACGAACTCGAACAATTGCGACCGGAAATGGGACAACAACTACGAGCGCTCGCAGAATTGTACGATCGGTGATTCGCGAAGCAGTGTCAGGTCTACAGGAGGCGACAGGCGTTGGGAGTACATGCTGAAAAGAGCTGGAACGGACTTACGCTGCGTACCTGTCACACTGTGGGCGAGTTCCGGCAGGTCGTGGCGTTGCAGAAGGAAATTTGGGAATTCGACGATATCGACCTGGTTCCGTCGCGACTGTTCGTGGTGGGAGAGAAGATCGGTGGGCACGTGCTGGGTGCATATGACGGCACGATGCTCGTGGCGTTTGCTTACGGGCTGGTCGGAATGCGTGATGGGCATGCGTATGTTCATTCGCACATGCTCGGAGTGAAGGAGACACATCGCAACACCGGAGTGGGTCGCGAGTTGAAGTTGTTTCAGCGCGAGATTGCGATCGACCAAGGCTTCGATTTGATCGAGTGGACCTTTGATCCCATGGAGATCAAGAACGCATATTTCAACCTGGAAAAGCTTGGTGCGGTGGTTCGGCGTTACGTAGTGAACCAGTATGGAATCACTTCGTCTCCGTTGCAGGGCGGTCTGCCCAGTGATCGTCTGATCGCAGAGTGGTGGCTGCATTCGCCGCGTGTGGAGAAGACGTTGGCCAGCGGGACGCGCCCTGAGATAGCGGTGATCGAGAGGGTCGAGATTCCGGCAGAGATTCAGGAGTGGAAAGCACAAGCAGAGACACGCACGCGTGCAGCCGAAGTTCAGCGTCGCACCCGCGACGCGCTGCAGAAATATTTCTCGCAAGGGCTAAGCGTCGTGGGCTACGAGCGCACGGCTAAGGGCGACGGATGCTTTCTGCTGGGTCGCTGGAGCGAATCCCAGCCCTAATGCAGATGTTTCTGTTTCCGATGTTTCAGCTTCTAAAGATGCGGTGCGCTTCGTCTTCTGCGCTACGCCAGCGATCAACGTAATTCTTCACTGTCATGAAGGTGCGCGGGTTCATTCGATCGATGTAGAGCATGCCGTTCAGGTGGTCGATCTCGTGTTGCAGGATGCGGGCGTACCATCCCTCGGCTTCGATGGATTTCGGTTCGCCATGTTCATCGAGATAACACACTCGCACATGACGATGGCGAGGGACCTCGGCTGTGTAGCCGCCAACGCTGAGACAGCCTTCGAAGAATTCCACTTCCGAATTCTCGGCTATTTCCAATTCAGGATTAATCAGCACATGAAAGGCGACGGGGACCCGTCCGCGGGCGCGTAATTGTTCGGCGCTCCAGGCACTGTGATACTGCTCGCGGTCTTCGATGATTGCCATGCGCACTCCAAGCCCGATTTGTGGCGCGGCCAACCCAACTCCGGGCGCTAGTCGCAAGGTCTCCAGCATATCGGCAATGGTCTGCTGAATTTCGGTGCTGGTGATTTCATCCGCGCTAAGCGGACGCGACATCTGCCTTAATACAGGATCTCCGGCTTGTACGATTTCCAGCTTCAATGGTGAGAGCTCCTTGCGAAGCTCTTATTTTAGCCCTGTATTGTTCACAGAGCAGTTGCCTTGTTCGGGGGCCAAGAATACAGAATCCATCTCCGCAATTCGACATCTGTATTCGTTGAGAAAGGAGGCGAGAATGGCAGCCAGAGACTATCCACTATCTTCCCAGACGTCCGATCCTCTGCATTTCGCACTTCGCCGTCAACTTGAATATCGCCGCGGCGTCCTTGCAGAAGCGGTCGAAACCTCTCAGGAGGGAGCGCAGATTGTGCATCTGCTGCATGAGGTAGATGCGGCGTTGGAAAGGCTTGCGGGAGGTTCGTACGGCATCTGCGAAGTTTGCCACGACACGGTCGAGGACGAGCGCTTGCTCGCAGATCCGCTGGTGCGATTTTGCCTGGATCACCTGGCTCCCAAGGAGCAGGCGGTTCTGGAAAAAGACCTCGAACTCGCTGCCCGGATTCAGAGACGACTGTTACCGCAATGTGATTTTCAGTGCGACGGTTGGCGCGCGGGATACCACTACAAGCCCTTCGGAATTGTAAGCGGCGATTACTGTGACCTGATCATTGGTCCGGAAGAACAGCTTTATTTTATGGTGGGCGATGTTTCCGGCAAGGGTGTTGCGGCTTCCATGTTGATGTCGAACCTGAGCGCCATCTTCCGTACATTGATACCTCTGGGGTTGCCGCTTGCAGAGTTGATGGAACGCGCAAATCGGATCTTTACCGGGAGCACCTTGCCGACACAGTTTGCAACCCTGATATGCGGGCGGGGGATTGCAGGTGGCGCTCTGGAATTGTGCAGCGCTGGACACGTTCCCGCACTGGTCATCGCTGGAGATGCCGTGACGCGGGTGGATTCGCACGGTTTGCCGCTGGGTCTGTTTGCGGAGCAGAGATTTTCCACGTCGGAATTCGAAATTGAACCCGGGAATTCGCTTGTCCTATTCAGCGACGGGGTTTCAGAAGCACGGATCGATGAAGAGGATTATGGGTATGAACGCCTGGCGGCTGCGGTGCAGAGCAGTGCTGGACTTCCTCCCTCTGACGTTGTGGCAAATTGCGTCCGCGACCTGGAGACGTTTCTTGGAGCCGAGCCGGTGTTTGATGATCAGACATTAATGGTGGTGCAGAAGCGCATCTGAGTAAGAAGCAGCCTCTCGGTAGAGACTGCTCATTTTCTGTTTGGAGCGCCGCCATGAATTCGAACCAGGATACTTCGCACCCTCTCTCTATCTCCCGTTCAGAAGCTTGGCCGGCTTTGCCTTTGCGAGATTGGCAGGAGACCTACCACAACCTTCACATGTGGACGCAGATCGTGGGCAAGGTGCGCCTGGAACTCACGGATCGGACGAACCACTGGTGGAACGTGCCGCTCTACGTGAGTGCTCGCGGCCTGACCACATCGCCGATTCCATACAGAAATGGAGTTTTCGAAATTCAGTTCGACTTCATCGATCACAAACTGCTGATTGATCGCTCGGACGGAGCACGCAAAATCCTCGACCTTGTGCCCCGTACGGTTGCTGATTTTTATGCGGAGTTCATGGCGGCATTACGAGAATTCGGGATTGAAGTGACGATCTATGGCACGCCGGCGGAGTTAGCAAAGCCAATTCCGTTTGCGGAGGATCATCTTTACCGCGCCTACGACGCGGAGGCGGCGCATCGTTTCTGGCGCATTCTTGTTTCCTGCGATGCGTTGTTCAAGCAGTTTCGCGCTCGATTTCTAGGGAAGAACAGCCCGGTCCAGTTCTTCTGGGGAAGCTTCGATCTGGCGGTGACTCGTTTTTCGGGGAAGCGCGCGCCTGAACGGCCTGGTGCCGACCCAATTACTCGCGAAGCTTACTCTCATGAGGTCATCAGCGCCGGTTGGTGGCCTGGAGGATCAGGCGTGGATGGACCCGCGTTTTACTGTTACGCGGCGCCCGAACCGGCTGGCCTTGAGAATAAGGCGGCGCGTCCGGAGGCGGCGTTTTACCACACCGAACTGAAGGAATTCATTCTGATGTATGACCGGGTACGCGCTGCGAGATCACCCGAGCAGATGGTGTTGGAATTTCTGCAGAGTACATATGAAGCCGCCGCAGAACTCGGACAATGGAATCGGGAAGAGCTGGAAGCGGCTTCGAACGCAGCCTGAGAAGTTGGCAGTTGCGCGCCGGGTGATTGCTTTGATACGGTGCACGCAATGAAGATTGAAGCGATCACCCTCCGCGAAATCCGCATGCCGCTGGTTCATTTTTTTGAAACCAGTTTTGGGCGCACCACTGAGCGGCGTATCCTGCTCGTCACGGTTCACTGCGAAGGCGTGGATGGATGGGGGGAGTGTACGGCGGGCGAACATCCCTTCTATTGCGAAGAGTCAACGGATACGGCGTGGTATGTGTTGCGGGAGTACCTAGCCCCGGCGCTTGCGGGAACAACCCTCGAAAGCGGACGGGAGGCAGCCTTTCGCATGCCTGCTGTACGGATGCACCGCATGGCCAAGGCGGCGCTGGAGAACGCGGTTTGGGACGCTGAAGCGCAGCTGAAGCAGGTACCTCTCTGGAGCCTTGTGGGTGGTACGCGCAAGGAAATCGCGGCAGGTGTTTCGATCGGAATTCAGGACTCTCACGAAGAACTGCTGGAAAAGATCGCGGTTGAGGTCGCGGCGGGGTATCAGCGAATCAAAGTGAAGGTAAAGCCGGGTTGGGACCTGGAGGTGCTATCGAAGATCCGCGCTCAGTGGCCGCGGATACTGCTTTCCTGCGATGCGAACAGCAGCTATACGCTCGACCATGTGGATCACCTGAAGCAGTTTGACCAGTTCCGATTGCTGATGATTGAACAGCCACTTTGGAGCGATGAGATTTATTTGCACGCGCTGCTACAGCACGAACTCGCAACGAGTCTGTGTCTGGACGAATCGATTTTGAATGCGCGTCATGCACTGGCCGCGATTGAATTGAAGGCTTGCCGAATTCTAAACATCAAGCTGGGGCGGGTTGGTGGGTTCACCGAAGCGATTCGTGTGCACGATGTGGCACTTGCGGCGGAGATTCCGGTGTGGTGCGGCGGAATGCTGGAGAGCGGAATCGGGCGTTCGCATAATCTGGCACTCTCAACTCTGATTGGTTTTTCTTTGCCCGGGGACGTTTCCGCCTCTGCGCGCTACTGGCGCGAAGACATTATTGAACCGGAAGTTACGGTTTCCGCGGAAGGAACGATTGCGACGAGCGACGCGGTAGGACGCGGGTACGCGCTCAGGCCGGAACTGATTGAGCGGCTCACGGTTCGCAAGGAAACGATTCGGCGCTAACGTCTAAGCTGAGCGTTTTGCTGTGACTGATTGTCGTTCTTCAGGAAGTTCACTGCCTGCTCAAGGGACATCGGCGGCACGAGTTTATAGTCCCACGAAGTCTCATTGTCATCGATGTGAATTGATTTGAAAAATAGTGCTTTACCTTCGAAGCGAAGGACCATTCTCGTGGTGTCCCAGTGTCCGGGGGTAATTTCGCTCTGCTCGACGATGAAGCGTCCGCCCTTGTAAAGCTTGCCGAGAACTCCCCAGCCGAAGGTCACGTCTTTAAAGAGGGTGCCGTCGATTTTTGCGAGTCGTCCGGCAGTTTCGTCCAGCAACATTTCACCTTGCATTCCGGTGAATACCAACGTCTCACGAGAAGGTGCGACGAAGCCGGGACGAGCGACGAATCGGATCCGCGTGAGCTTATGCCCATTGATCGACTCGGTAGTGTCGAGCTGCTGGAAATCGAACGCGTCAGGAATGGTCGCCAGCATTTTGTTGGTGCGCTGATCCTCCTCTTGTCGGTCTTTTTGTTTACGTTGCAATTGCGCAGGGTCAAGCATCTTTCGCATGCGCTCTTCCTCGGCGACTCGCTGCTCGGGGGTAAGAGGTTTTCCGTCGATAAGCACGACTCGGCTCAGGACGCCTTTCGGGGTCTCGATAATGCGCTGAACTTCGGTAGCGCGTCCGCGATACTTGCGTTCCTTCCAGGTAAACAGGAGCGAGCGTTTGCTGTTGTCCCGGAGTTCGTTCTGAATCGCGCTGCGCACCATCTCGCGAGGCGTGCTTTGCACCTCGGAGTCTGCCGCAAACGAGAGTGAACCGAGCAGAAGACAGGAGATCACCAACTTGCGGCTAAGTAGTTTAGTGCGTCGCGATTCTGAGTTGCTCATAAGCGTCATCAGGGGCACAGACAAGCAACATTAGAAGCAAAAGACCTGCGAGTTGTTGCAGGCGACGCTCCAATCCGCAACTTGGATGATTGAACCGGTGATTTTCAGGGCAAACGTCCGGATTTGCTGGCGACGGGCAGGATGAATAGATGGAAGGGAAGGCGTAAAATGATTTACAGGGCGATTGCCGCTTGCTTCGTGGTTCGCTATAGTCAAATAAGCCGATTAAGAGGTTGGCCCTGTCTTGCGGCCGCCGAACCTGCATTTTGAACGGGAGTACTCCCATGTGGAAATCGCGCAGAGAAGACGAAAAGCCGTTAGCTTCATCCACCCCTCAGCCGCCGGCACCTGTGGTCCCGGCACCTTCTGCCTACCAACCTCGCAATGCGGAGATTCCAAAAGTGGATAACCATCGGACCGATGTCGCGAACATCGGCAAGTCTGTCATCATAAAAGGTGAACTTTCTGGGAGTGAAGATCTCTTCCTTGACGGCGAAGTCGAGGGCAATATTGATCTGCGCAACTTCAACCTGGTGATCGGACCCAACGGTCGCGTACGCGCCAACGTCTTCGCAAAAGACGTCGTAATCCATGGCAAAGTGGATGGCAACGTTACCGGAATCGACAAGGTAGAGCTGAAGAAGTCTTCCGTGCTGAACGGCGACATCAATACCCAGCGAATCGTGATCGAAGACGGCGCATTCTTCAAGGGCTCCATCGATATCCGCAAGGCCGAGCCCAAGCCCAAGGTGGACGTTGCGCGCCCAGCCGCGCAGGCCACGGCTGCGACTTCGACGTTTAACGCGCCTGCCAGCGCTTCCGCCTCAGTGGAAAAGAAGTAGAATGAGAGTATCGGGATCGGCTCACGACAGTGCGCCGGTCCACATTCCTCAATCCGGTCAGGTCTCCCTTGGGTTTCTTTCGCAACATATTTGGCGGTAGCGCACAGCAGCCGTCTGCGCTCGGCGAAGGTGCGCCCCGCATTCCCCGGCGCTCCACGGGATTCAACCAGTTCACCAGGGCGATACTGCGCCCGGACGGACAAAGGATTCTGGACCTCGGTTCAACCTCCAGCAGCAATATCAATTTCATTACGGGGCTCGGTCACCGGGCGTACAACGAAGACGTGCTAATGGCTGCCAATGCCAGCCGGTTGGTTATTCCCGGGCCGGACGAGGGCACCACCACCGTGGACGTGGACCGTTTTCTGGCAGAAGACCTGCAATACGACCCAGAGTCGTTTGACGCGGTGCTGTTCTGGGATGTCTGTGATTACCTGCCGGAGCCGCTGGTGAAACCGGTGGTGGAACGCATTTACCAGATCACTAAGCCACACGGTGCGCTGCTAGCCTTCTTTCATACGAAAGACGCCGGTGCGGAAGCCCCCTTCTACCGCTTCCATATCAAGACGGAAGACACCCTCGAATTGCAACAAGGGCCGCACTTCCAACTGCAGCGAGTCTTCCAGAATCGCCACGTGGAAAATCTGTTCCACGACTTTACTTCAATCAAGTTCTTCCTCGGCAAAGAGAGCATCCGCGAAGTGTTGCTGGTCCGCTAAGCGGTCTCGAGTTCCTCTTCCAGAAGTTGCTTGTCGTGCAGATCGGTGTAGTAGCCGTTCAGTGCGATAAGTTCGTCGTGCGTCCCGTACTCCACAATCTTTCCCTGGTGCAGTACGGCAATGCGGTCGGCATTGCGCACGGTAGAGACCCGGTGCGAGATAAAGATCGTGGTGCGCCCTTGCATTACTCCGCGCAGGCCATTCAGGATGTGGTCTTCGGTCTGGGTATCGACGCTGGCAAGGGCGTCGTCAAGCACCAGAATCCGAGGCTCGCGGATAACGGCGCGAGCGATTGCCGCGCGCTGCTTCTGCCCCCCCGAGAGGGTCAGCCCGCGCTCGCCAACCATGGTCTCGTACTTCTCCGGGAACCCTTCCACGTCATCCGCAATGCGTGAGATTTCGGCGGCGCGATGCACCTGTTCGTCCGTGGCGATGTCGGTCCCGAACGTAATGTTTTCGCGAATTGTTGAGCTGAATAGGAAAGTTTCCTGAGGCACAAAGCCGATCTGGCGACGAAGGGTTTCAAGCGAGTACTCGCGTATCGGCCGTCCATCGATGAGTACCGATCCGGGCGCGGCATCAGCGATGCGCGGGATCAGTGAGACCAGAGTGGACTTTCCGGAGCCGGTTGGGCCAACGATCGCAAGGCTGGTGCCCGCAGGGATTTTCAAGCTCACATTGTGCAGAACAGGTGCGCCTGGTTCGACGACATGAGAAAGGGCAGTGCCGCTGTAATTGGATTGATGGTCGTAGGCGAATGTGAGATTACGGAACTCGATCTCACCGCGAATCTGCTCGTCGGCGGGTACGGTGATGATGGACGGATCATCAACAATTGTGGGCTGCTGGCGCAGGATTTCGTCGATGCGCTGCATGGAGGCCGTGCCTCGCTGAAAGATGTTGATCACCCAGCCGAGGGCGATGATTGGCCACGTGAGCTGAATCATATAGGTAGTGAAGGCCACGAAGCTGCCGACCGAGATCCGGTGCAGCAGCACCTCTTGGCCGCCGATCCAGAGTACGATGACGAGCGCGAAGCCAAGCATCATCTCCAGCGTGGGCCATAGCATTCCCATCAGCCTCGCAAGAGGCATGGAACGATTGATGTAGTCGATATTCTCGGTTTCGAATAGCGCGATTTCGGCATCTTCCTGGGCATAGGCGCGAATTAGGCGCGCACCGGAAAAGTTTTCCTGGGCGCGGGCGCTGATATCGCTGAACTTGGCCTGAATGCGCTCGAAACGCTCATGAATGCGAGTGCCGAAGTACTGAACCAGAATGCTGGCAATGGGCAATGGCAGAAAGGCCCAGAGCGTGAGCTTGGGACTGATGCGGGTCATGAAGATCAGCGCGCCCGTGGTGAACACCAGGGTGTTAGCGGAGTACATGATTGCCGGGCCAAGCAACATGCGTACGGCGTTCAGGTCGTTGGTGGCGCGGGCCATGATGTCGCCGGTGCGGGTGCGCTGGTAGAAGCCGAAATCCAATGCTTCGAGATGGCGGAATAGATCGTTGCGCAAATCGAATTCGATTTCGCGCGAAATTCCAATCACAATCCATCTGGTGAGGAACTGAAAGACGCCTTTTCCGGCTGCCACGGCCACCAGGAGCCAACACCAAGTCAACAACTTGCCATGCGTGACGCCGTGGTTCAAGTCGTCAACGATGCGCTTGATCAGCAGCGGGCTGAGAATCCATATCCCGTTATTACAGAAGACAGCTATGGTTCCCGCGACAAACCCCTTCCAATGCCTTTTCATGTATGGGAGCAGGGGGCGGAATTCAGACAATTGCAAGGACAGTCACCTATAGAGCGTCGAATGTAGAGCGCCGAATGCGATATAGATGCGATTGTAGCAGCGGTGGTCGCGAGTGGCGGCTTTCAGTGACTTAGGTTGGGACCTTCAGAAGGAGATATCCTCCCAATAATCCGAAGATCATGTCCGGTGCCCAGGCCGCCAAGGCCGCAGGCAACTGGCTGGCGTTTCCCATGGCTTCAAAGAGGCCTGCCGAGACGAAGTAGACAATCGCGACACCCAGGGCAACGGCGATTCCGGTGAGAGCTCCCTTGCGTCCCGCCGTAAGCGAGAAGGGAACGGCGAGGATGGCCATGACCAGAGTGATCAGCGGATAGGCAAACTTCTTTTGCAATTGCACCCGCAGTCGGACGACGTCGAAGCCGCTCTGCTGCAGGTCGGCAATGTAGGAGCGCAGCTCCTGGTAGTTCATCTCGGAACTCTGGCGCACTTCCTTCTTGAAATAAGAGGGCGGCTCAATCAGGTTCGGAAATGTATCGGCGTCAAACTGATGGAAACTCTGGATGGCCGAGCCGCGGAAAGTGCGCGACCATCCTTGCTCGAATATCCACTTTTTCAAATCTTCAGACCAGCGGGCGCGTGAGGCGTGAACCCGGCCCGTCAATTCGAAGGTGACCGGATCGAACTGAAAAGCAGTAATGTTGCCGAACGTGTTCTGGTCCGGATCGAAAAATTCGTAGTAATAAATCGTGTGATGCTCGCCGAAAATCCACTTCCGGTCGGGACGAAGATATGTCTGCGCGGGCTTGCCTTTGATCTGGTTGCGGATGGTTTCCTGCCGCTGATTGGCTCCGGGAATGTAGAACTGATCGAAGAAGAAGAGGCCGGTGCTGATGGCGGCAGCAATCACAAACACCGGGAAGATCACGCGATAAATACTGGTCCCAGTGGCCTTCATCGCCGTTATCTCATTCGTCTTCTGCAGCAGTCCGATGGTGGTCAGGACCGCCAGGAGCACGCTGAGCGGAGTCATGATGTAGATCATCGATGGCGTTACATCGAGCAGATACTGACCCACCATGATGAGCGGAATGCGATTCCGGACGATGTCGCCGAGCAATTCAAAGAACGTAAAAACCAAGGTCAACAAGATGAACGAAACCAGGATCATGCCCAGGTACATGGCGAAGTCCCGGAGGATCAGTTCATCGAGCAACAGCGGGTAGCGCAAACTGAAGCGACTTCTGCAGGACACCTTGTCGGCACTATCCTGGCCGCCCAGGGATTGACGTGTTGTTTTCTCACGCTCTCTTGGCGTGAAGCGTGCACGAATGGCGCTCCATGCACCACGGAGCGATCCGATATCAATTACCGCGCGCTCTACGCGGTACAGCAGTATCAGTCCGGCGACAAGAAAGAAGAAATTGGCGCCCCAAACACCAACTCCGGGAGGAATCTTGCCGCTTCGTCCCAGTGAAATGCCTGTCAGCGAAACGAAGTAGTAAAGGAAGACGAGAGTGATGGTGAGCACGAATCCCATGCTCTTGCCGCCCTTTTTGGACGACAGTCCCAGTGGAATTCCTACGAGCGCAAGGACCAGGCACGACGTGGGCAGGGCGAGTCGGCGATGGAATTCGACGAGGAGCCAGCGCGCCCTGACGGTAGGAGTGTCCTGTGCGTTGCGCTGCTTGCCGGTATCCACCTCAGGGTGATGACCTCGATACCACAGCTCTGCCGTGCTCATTTCTGCTGTCGGGACCAACTCCTGCTTGGCTTCATTTGGCGGCGGAAGCGCGATGGGCAGGTCAGTGTGCGCGAAGGTTGAAATCTCGTACTGATCGGGATTATGCGGCTGCACCACCTGTTGCGATCCCTGGTTCAGGTGCATGCGGATTGTGTCCGGCCCGTCCGAAATGATCAGACCATTGCGTGCCAAGGTGATTCTTGGTGCAGAAGGATCGGAAACATCGGCAAGGAAGACCCCGCGCCACTCCGATGCGTTCGAGCCAGAACGCACGTCTTCGACATACAGCACCATATTCTTGAAGTCTTCGTAGAAGACACGCGGCTGAACTTCAAAGGAGGCTTGAGAACTCTTCAGCTTGTTCTGGAGTCGCGCCAGCGCCGCCGATGACATGGGAGCGAGCCAGACGCTATTGGCCAACGCAATGAGCCAGGTGGTGACGGCAAAAATGGCGATGATTCGGACGAACGTCCAGGCGCCAAGTCCGCTGGCTCGCATTGCTGTAACTTCGCTATCGGCAGCAAGGCGGCTAAGGCCGATCAGGATTCCGACCAGCAGCCCCATGGGGATCGTAATAGTGCACGCGACTGGAAGGGTGAGAAAGAATAGCTCAGCCACGCTCGGCAGGGGAGCGCTGTTGCGGACCACGATCTCCAGAAGGCGTGCGAGATCGCGCATGAAAATTACGAAGGTGAACAGGGATGCGCCGATGACGGCGTGCTGCACGACTTCGCTAAGGATGTAGCGCGAAAAAATCTTCACGGCGCGACCGGCAAGTACCTTTGTCGAGGCTGATGTTCTTTCGTGAGTCTAGCATGGCGGCAATTGCTTCGGGGCTGCTATCCTAATCATGTTCTTCGCAAATTGTACCGTTCAATCATATCGATGGCCCAAGGCAAAATTCGACTTCTCCTTCTCTGGCATATGCACCAGCCTTTCTACAAGGATCTGGTTAGCGGCGAATACCGCCTCCCCTGGGTGCGTTTGCACGCGCTCAAGGACTACTACGGGATGGTGAAACTGCTTGATGAGTTTCCGCAGGTTCACCAGAACTTCAATATCGTGCCTTCGCTCGTTGCGCAGATAGAGGACTACAACTCCGGAATCTTCAAGGACCCCTTTTGGGAGGTCGCGGCCAAACCAGCATCCCAACTCAGCCTGGAGGAGCGCCACTTTGCGCTGACCTATTTCTTCCAGGCGCACGGCGAACGCATGATCGGACGCTACCCGCGCTATCGGCGCTTGTGGGAGCAAGTGCGCGCCGCAGGACCGGACCCGGCCAATGCCGCCATTACCTGCTCTGAGCGTGACTATCGTGACTTGCAGGTACTCTCGCAGGTGGCGTGGTTCGACGAGTATTACCTCGAGGACCCTACGGTCAAGGCATTGATCGAAAAGGAGCAGGGGTACACCGAAGAAGACCAGCGCTTCATCATGAGCAAGCAGCACGAAATACTCAAGGGCGTGCTGCCCGCATATCGCGACGCTGCCTCGCGCGGCTCGGTTGAGCTCTCGGCGACTCCGTATTATCACCCGATTCTTCCGCTTGTTTGTGACACCAATACGGGCCGGGAGTCGGTTGCCGGACTGCCGCTGCCGACGGAACGCTTCCGCCGTCCTGAAGATGCAGAGGAGCAGATTCGCCGCGCTCTTGATGCGCATGAGCGCACTTTTGGTGTGCGTCCGGCAGGTATGTGGCCGAGCGAAGGCTCGGCTTCCGATGAGGTATTGGGTATTGCCGCACAAGCAGGCATCAAGTGGATGGCGACCGACGAGGGGGTGCTAGGCCGCAGTGTTGGGCACGAGATGTCCCGCGATGGGGATGGATTCCTCGACCAGAGCAGCGCCGAGAAACTGTACAACATCTACCGCTGGGAGCGCGATGGCCAATCGATGAACATGGTGTTCCGTGATCATCGAATCAGCGATTTGCTTGGCTTTGTGTACGCCGGCATGAATGCGTCCGAAGCGGCGGGACACCTCCTAAACAATATCAAGCGTGCGGCAGCACCAGTTACCGATTCCGGTCGGGATGCCGTGCTTTCGATCATCTTGGACGGCGAGAACGCGTGGGAAAGCTACGAAGGTAACGGACGTGAGTTTCTGCGGCGGTTCTACGATGGTTTGCAGCGCGAATCGCAGATTGAGCCGATCACGATTTCGGAAGCTATTGAACGACAGCATCCTGAGAGCTTTGGCAAACTTCGCGGACTGGTTCCGGGCTCATGGATCAATGCCAATTTCAATGTCTGGATTGGCGCGCCCGAGGACAACAAGGCGTGGGATTACCTCAATCAGGCTCGCGAATTCTATGATGCAAACGCAAGCCGCGCAAAAGACGACGACCGCAAACTCGCCTACGAAGAGTTGCTCATCGCCGAAGGCAGTGATTGGAACTGGTGGTACGGCCCAGAGCATCACTCGGCAAACGATCACGACTTTGACGAGCTTTACCGCAAACATCTTTCGAATGTGTACACCACCCTAGGTGGAGTTCCGCCCGACCATTTGGCGCGACCGATTTCAGGCGCACTGACACGTTCCACATTCGTGCCGCAGACCGCGTATGTGCGGCCGATCATTGACGGACAGGTGAGCAGCTACTTTGATTGGATGGGCGCAGCCATGTTCTCCAGCGATCGCCGGAGCGGCAGCATGCACGGAAAGCTCTTCGTGCTCGAAGCGGTCCACGCTGGCATTGATGAGGAGCATTTGTACGCGCGTCTGGATTTTGCGGCCAAGCTACCGACTGGCGATACGACCGCCGCGCTTCATCTTGCGTTACGTGACGGCGAGCAGACAATAGCAACCCACCGATTGGACGTGGAACTCGCGAGCGACCAGCTTACCGGGTGGAAACTTCGCAACGGAAAGGCGATGGTTGCGTCGCAGAGCCGACCTTTAGGCATTGAAATCGCACTCGGCAAAGTTCTGGAGATGAAAGTACCGATGGCGCTTGTGGGCGCAGAACAGGGACACACTTTCAACCTTCGTTTTGTGCTGTACCGGAATCGACTCCCAATTGATGCGCTGCCCCAGGAGGGCTCGCTGGAGATTCAGGTTGCGCCCGAAGACGTGCTGGTGGAGATTGCGTACCAGGCGCAATAGTGATGGCGTCACTCTAGGAATCTACTGCGGTGAAGGGCCACTTCCGCGTCCGCAATGAGAGCAGCAGGAACGCAACAATGCCAGCGCCTGTAAAGAGCATACCGCGACCAACAAGTGGCAACTTGTCGAGCAAGACCATCGAAAAGCCCGCCAAGGTGATCAGCACCGGGAGCGGATACAGCCACATGCGAAATGGCCGGGGCTGTGTGGGATTGGTGATCCGCCACACTACGGCTCCCACGGCCTGCAACAGGAAAAGCAACATAATGCGAATCACTACCAACGCGCTCACCAGGTCTCGAAGCTGAAAGACACAGAATAGGCAAGCTAATCCGCCGAGTAGCAAAACGCTCGCAGTGGGAAAGTGACCGCGCGGGTGTACGCGGCTGAAAACCGTAAAGAAATTTCCATCTCGCGCCGCCGCAAATGGAATTCTTGAGTAACCCGCCAGCAGCGAAAACACAGAGGCGAAAGCGGTCCAGATTACCAGGACTGCCACCACTGTGCCCGCCCAACGTCCGTAAACGATTTCAGCAGCCTTGGCCACAACGAAATTTTGCGAGGTACTGCGGGCCATCGCCGCGATGTCTGCTGCGGGCATCACGCCCAGCATGCTGATGTTCATTGCAATGTAAAGGCCGGCCACGGCGGCTATCGAGAGCAACATGGAGCGCGGAATGGTCTTCGCCGGATCGACGACCTCTTCTCCGAGGAAGCAAATGTTGTAGTAGCCCCAGTAGTCGTAGAGCGCAACCATGAGAGCACCGGCGAATGCGGCGCTGAATCCCGAGGCGGGCGGGGTCGCCCAGCCTGGAGGAAAGGCAATTGACGAGTGGAAGTGCGAGAGCCCCAGGTAAATTACAAAGCCCAGCGTGCCTAAAACGCCCACCCAGAGGAATTTCGAAACACGTCCCACCCCATTGATATTGCGATATACCAGAAACGTCGCGAAGGCCGCCGCCAGCATCGCCAGAAGAGTTGCGCCGGAAAGCTCGAAGACCAGTCTCACGGTTCCCATCAGCGGAAAAGCGATGGTCGATCTCCAGAAAATCTTTCCCAACGCTGGCGCGACATAGGCGGCATAGCCTGCGAGGCCGATGCATCCGGTAGCCATTGACACTGGCGCGCTGAAGACCAGTTGAAAGACGAAGAGAAACGAGAGCAGACGCCCGAACTTCCGGGGCCCGTAAATTTGTTTCAGATACTCGTAGGAGCCACCCGCGCGGGGCATCGCTGCGCCGAGTTCGGCCCAGATCAGGCCATCGGAAAGAGCAAGTACCGCGCCCGCAATCCAGCCGTAGATAGCCTGCGGTCCGTGCATCGCAGCGACCATCAGTGGGAGAGTTACGAATGGGCCCACGCCGATCATATCGACCATGTTCAGTGCCGTTGCCGGCAGCAATGTCAGTCCGCGTTCCAATCCCGCTCTGCCGTTCGACGCGCCGGAAGGACCTTGCTGTGAGCTAGTCTGCATTGCTTTGAATATAATGCCTCGCGCGCTCCCGTCCCAAACGAGGCCGCACCTCTTCCTTCGCGGGGCAGCTTGCGACTAAACTCAGACGCGTATCGGTTTTCTACTTTTGTTCGGAGCGCAAGATGCAAAAAACACTTCCGGTTGTCGTGCGTATGACCGTCCTTTTCTTGTTGCTGACGGGGTTCGCAGTTGCGCAACAACCTGCGGCATCCACTTCGCCGGTGCGGGTACTCATTGTCGTCGCGCATCCAGATGACGAGTCCTGCTTCGCCGCTACGGTCTACGAAATTACCCATAATCTGGGTGGCACAGTCGATCAGATGGTGATTACCAACGGCGAAGGTGGATATCGCTATTCTCTGCTGGCGGAATCGTATTACGGCATCGCGCTCACGGATGAAGCCACAGGACACGCTGCTTTACCGGAGATTCGCAAACGCGAACTCCTGGAGGCCGGAAAGGTGCTAGGAATTTCGAACCATTTTTTCCTGGATGAACCCGATCTCCGCTACACCCAGGATATTGACGAAGTTCTCGGGCAGCACTGGCATCCGGGCGTGGTGCTTCCTGCTGTGCAGCGACGACTTGCGGGCGGGAGCTACGATTTTGTGTTCACGCTGTTCCCATCGCCGCAGACACACGGGGCTCACAAAGCTGCAACTCTTGCGGCCATCAGTGCGGTGCAGCAACTCACGGGACGCAAGCCCGTCGTTCTAGGCTGTCAGGGCACGCGCAGTGATGCCGAGACGCAACCGTCGTGGGCACCTTATCAAAGCCCGCAGCACCCATTCAACGTTTTGCCTCAAGTCTTTTCTACCGACCGCACGGTGAAGTTTGGTTTCAACAACGCGCTCGATTACCGCATCATCGTGAGCTGGGCAGTCGCGGCACATAAATCGCAAGGAGCTTTTCAGGCGAACGTGAACCGCATCGATCGCGAGAATTTCGTGGTGTTGGAGAGCGGCGCAGCAGATGAGACTGCACGTGCCACATCGCTCTTTCGTGCTCTGAGCGATCATGCGGCGCATCCACCGGGGGTGGCTCCGAAGCCGTCCGGAGTCGCGTCTGAAGCAGGGAAGTAGTAGCCATGCCTCAGTTGTGTTTCCCTCTTGAGTCCACGTTCCTAGTGAGGATCGCCTTCTCCGGGAGCGAGGAACAGGTTCTCTTCGAGTCCGTGCTGGCGCGTATAAAGATCGTAGTAGCGGCCCTCGTGCAACAGCAATTTTGCATGTGTCCCGCGTTCAACAATGCGTCCGGCCTCGACCACCAATATCTGATCGGCGCGGCGAATGGTTGAAAGCCGGTGCGCGATAACGAAAGTCGTGCGGCCCCGCATCAGGTAGGCTAGACCGCTCTGGATGATGGCCTCTGACTCCGAGTCAAGGCTCGAGGTCGCCTCATCCAGAATCAGGATGCGGGGATCTGCCAGAATCGCGCGTGCAATGGAAAGACGTTGCCGCTGTCCTCCACTGAGTTTTACTCCGCGTTCGCCGATGATCGTGTCGTAGCCGTCCTCGAACCCTTCAGCAAACTCATCCACGCGAGCAATGCGGCACGCCTCAAAGACCTGGTCATCGCTTGCCTGGGGACGCGAGAACGCTACGTTTTCCCGGATCGTTCCGTCAAAGAGAAAGGAATCCTGCAGCACCACTCCAAGCTGATTGCGATAGCTGTCCAGTCGTACACGGGAAAGATCCGCTCCATCAACCAACACTTGCCCCGATTGTGGCGTATGAAAAGCCGCGAGCAGCGAGATGATAGTTGATTTTCCGGAACCAGAGGAGCCGACCAGTGCGGTCAAAGTTCCAGGCGAGGCCTGGAAACTGATCGAGTGCAGCACCGTCTTTTCCGGCGAATACCCAAACGTCACATTGCGGAACTCGACTTCACCTTCGATTCTTCCCAAGCTCAGAGTGCGGTTCGAATCTTCATCTTCCGGGTGCTCGTTCAACACTTCACGAGTGCGCTCGAGTCCGGCGAGCGCTTCGGTAATTTGAGTTCCGATTCCAACCACCTGAAACAGAGGAGCGGCAAGGTAGCCGAGAAACATGATGTACGTAAGATAATCACCCAACGTGAGCTGTTTGGCGAGAATTTGCCGGGAGCCCATGAACATCACGATCGCGCCTACAACGCCCATCAACATTGAGGAGGAGAGCCCCATTAGGGACGATGCCGTCAGTGTTTTGAAGACGTTTTGCAGCAGCCTGTCGATTCCGGCAGAGAAGACCTCGTGCTCGCGGGCTTCGGCATGGTAGCCCTTAACCACGCGGATTCCGCCCAAGGATTCGGTGAGACGTCCGGTGACTTCGGCATTGATCTTACCGCGCTCGCGGAAGATTGGCCGAATGGTTTGAAATGCCTTTCGCAGTGCCACTCCGAAGACAAGCAGGAACCCGAAGGCAATAGCAGTCATGACCGGACTGATGTGCACGAGATAGGCGAAGGCAATGGCCGCGGTCATGATGCCGCCGACAAAGTCGATCAGCCCGGTCCCAATAAGATTGCGCACGCCTTCCACGTCGGTCATGATGCGCGAAACCAGTGTGCCTACCTTGGTGGAATCAAAGTACTGCAAAGGAAGTCGTCCAACATGTTCCTGCACGCGACTGCGTAGCTCTGCAATGAGCCGCTGAGCGGCTTTTGAAAGCGTCTGAGTCAGAGCAAAAGACGTCAGTCCTTGCACCATGGTGGAGAGCAATACAATCCCGACCAAGGACGTCAGCATGCTGGAGTGGTGCTTACCTATCACGTCATCCACCAGGAACTTCATGGATGCAGGGAGCACCAGGCCGGTAACACGATTGATCACCATCAGCACGAATCCCAAGGCGAGCAGTCGGCGCCGCGGACGGATCAGTGCCCAAACTTCGGGGAGTGCTTTAAAGACGGATATCGGAGGTCCCTTGTGGGTTTCGGAACTGGATCTGTAATGCACTCCCGTATTCTCTCATCTAGCGTGCGCGATGCAAAAATCGCGCATTTCAAGCCAGCAAAAGGCCCGCTGAAGAAGCGGGCCTGTGCTGCCTCTGGGACAAGTTCTACTTTGCGATCGAAGCCGTGTCCGTCATCTGAACCGGAGCTTCTGCAGCCGGTTGCTGGTCCGCGGGAGTGGCATCTTCCGCCGGTTTTGTTGCAGGCGCATCGAGAACCAGACGGCTCAGGTGCGGGAAGACCGGAGTCACTTCGAAAGGCATCTTCTCGCGTGCTGTCAGCAGTTGAACCGGCTTGTTCTTGTTGATTTCGATTCGGTTGTTCCACGGATCGACCTTGATGCGTCCACCCAGCGGAAGCGCCGCAATCTGCGTAACCTTTTTGGGTTCAAGCTTGGGAGCCGTGTTGGTCAACTCCCTTAACCGCAGATCGTCTGTGCGACCGGTGGAGAGGGAGTTGCCCATCTCCGAGCGGATCAGGTGGGGAAGCGCTGCGCGACGGGCATCCACCTGGCGCAGGAACAGCCCCACGGTGTCCAGTTTGTCGTGATAAGGGGAGCTTTGCAGCAGAGCCAAAGCCTCTGTATCCGCTTCCCGTTCCTCTTCCAGAGTGCGGGTGAAATGCATGCGTCTCAAAACCTGCTCGTCGGAAACGATGGAGCGATCCTTGAAGGCGAAGGTGGTGTCCGTAGGATGACCGAGGACGATGTGTGCCAGTTCGTGCGAAAGCACCGCAGCCAGTGAGGCTTCATCGGGTAGAACGTCGAGCATGCCGCGGCTGACGAAAATCGTATGGCCCATGCTGAAGCTCTCAACAGGAGAGGTCAACAGGACGCGGCAGCGAACCTCTGGCTGAATGTCCAGATTGTTTGTAATTTCCAGGTTGTTTACGACCGTGTTGAGAACCCTGTCCACTTCTCCGGTTCTTGCCAGCAGGCCGCCACGCTCCAACCGCTCAACGACGTTGTCTTCCGCCTGACGCTGCCAGGCGCGCTGGGCAGCAACCGGAGCCAAGTCCTGGGCTTTGTCGCTGTTGTCTTTCACGGCGCTGGCGTCGTCTACCAGCACCTCGGTGAATTCATTTTCCGCATGACCTTTGCCGACGTTGTAGCCCCAGATGCGCGTTTCGGCCTTGTAGCTTCCGCCGCGAACTTTCGCATGCGGAGTGTCGCGGTCTTCACTGTACACATAAGCGGGGAGCCACACGCCGGGGAGCATGTTCAGGCGCCAGGTATCGAAATGGAGATACTGTCCGTGCTTGGTGGCAGAGAACGTGCCATTGAAACGAACAATGTTGTAATCGCCATCCTCCACCCAGACGCGACCTACGAAGCGGCCTTCACCTGAGTGTGCTTTCGGAGTTACATCGATCACGATGCAGCGCAAATCACCAAGGAATTCGCGGCCTTGGTAGTCGAATGTGTAATGAGCGCGGTCGAGTCCGCGCATGTCCATCAACATCATCCACGAGAAGCCTTGCGCGACAAACTCAGTTCTCAGTTCCTTTGTTACGCCGTGAAGAGCTCGTCCCAGGAAGCCCGGTTGAGGATGGAATGAAAGGTCTTCCAAGGTCTTCCTGAATCCGACGCGAGTTAGGAAGTACTGGTCGCCGTAGGGGACCAATCCAAGTTCCTTGTCCGGACGCATCGTCTGCAAATAGGTTTCGACCAGCGGAGAATATGTGCGCAGGGCCTTGGTGTTTTCGATCTCCCGGGCAAGCACTCGATCCACTACGCGGTCGAAAGCTGTTGATGCTGGAGCGGAAACGGGGGCTGCGGATGGGTGTTTTGCAGCAAAAACGTTACTGGTAGCCGCGAGCACGACACCTAGTAGCAGGTACTTCAGTCGTCGATCCATCTTATTTCCTCGGTTGAGTTCCCATTACGAGAGCTGAAAAATGATGTGCAGAGTAGCGTTTGAATCTACCGGGTGGCCGTCGCGCATTGCCGGACTGAACTTGACGCCCTGCGCCGCATGCTGCGCTGATTCGTCGAGTCCATGGCCAAGCCCGCGTACTACGTTCAGAATTCGGATCTGTCCTCCCGCCGTGAAAACCACGTTCAGCAGGACCTCACCTTCCACTCTAAGTTGGCGAGCTTCGGTTGTATATACGGGGGTTGGTTTACTTTGGATTGAAACCGGAGTTGAGAGCGGTTGCCGGCTTATGGACCTGTTGCGATCAGCAGTTCCCTGGCTGACCATTGATGAGGTAAAACTGGTGGACTGGACGCGGCCCTGGCTGACGTTTCCACCACGACCACCGCCACCCTGAACCGCCGCACCATTTCCGAATCCCGCACTGGCAAGGGTTCCGCGAGCGCCTGAGGCACCGCCCCTCCCGTTTCCATTACCAGTACCTTGAGGAAGATCGAACGAGCCGCTCGCTGCAATTGTCGGCTGGTTAGTACCGCGCGCACTGTTGGAAACTCCATTGGGATCGCCGAATCCTCCCGTCTGCACTTTGCTGGGAGCTAGCTTCTGCAAGGTGGGTGAAGCCGAACTTCCGCCGAACGTATTGGTGGCGACAATCCTGCTCGCAACCTTCGGTCCGGGAAGAGTGTTCAACACTTTGGAATCGAATTTTGGTGCTGGAATCGAGAGCTGTGGTTGTGCTACTTCGGTGACTTCAGCAGTCCGGTGTACCCGTTGCGGCTGCTGAACCTGCAGTATGGGAACCTCAATTTTGGGACGCACCAATGCAGCCTGCAGGGGAGCGATCTTTGCTGATGCGCTGATAATCTGCTTTGCGGGCGGGACTTTCGGCGCACTCTCCGTGTTTGGTGCGACTAGCTCCACGTGGCTCGCCATTCTGGGTTCTATGGTCGGAACCGTCACCGTATAAGCCACCAATGCCACCAAGGCGGTCGCTTGCACGATGTAGCTCGCCGCGAAAGATCCCCAGCGACCTTGATCGGAAGGCCCTTCGGTACTTGTGAATAAAGAGTTGCAGGAACTGCTCATTCCATCCCCATTCCTTGCTGATCTAGAGCCCGTGAGATGCGGCTACCCGTGCCAAGATGCCTTCGTAGCTGGATTCCCTCTGGAGCACAAACTGAGTAAATGGAGCGATTGTCATTCCGGACACGGTCGAAAATCCTGCGCTGAATGACAATATGTAAAAAGCATGGGGTAGCACGCGGGCCAGGGTCAAGTTACCTGAGTTGTACTCTCTCCGGTCGGAACCGCTATTCTCCGATCACTTTGACGAGCACTCTCTTGCTCCGGCGCCCGTCAAATTCCGCATAAAATACCCGCTGCCAGGGGCCCAGGTCGAGCCGCCCCGCCGTGATCGGAACAATTACCTGATGATGAACCAGCATGGATTTAAGGTGCGCGTCTCCATTGGTTTCACCGGTTTGATGGTGTTTATAAGCTGGATTCCGGGGAGCTAATTTCTCCAGCCACGTTTCAATATCCTCAATCAATCCTTCTTCGTTGTCGTTCACATAAACGCCGGCCGTGATGTGCATGGCCGAAACAAGCGCAAGTCCCTCCTGGACTCCGCTCTGTTTTACGATTTTTTCCACCTGCGGCGTGATGTGTACGTATTCGTGTTCGTTGCGAGTGTTGAAGGTCAGGTATTCGGTATGCGATTTCATGCCAAAAAGTGTAAGCCAGAATCCGGGCTTTGAGTTTGAGTGGCTGCAGGTATAATCCCCGCCATGGGCGAACGGGACGAAATTCGTCAACTACGCGAGCTTGTAGCAAAACTCACCGAGCGCGTTTACCGCCTCGAGCAGTTCGTGCAGCCTGAATCGTCTACGGTCCAATCCGCAGCCGCGGCCCAGCCTGAACAGGTCGATTCTGTGCCCGTTTCCCCGCGAGTCGCGCGGGACATAGTCGCCGATGCCGCGCCGTCCCGGTCGGACAATGAGTCTCGCATTCCGTCCGGTATGTCGGGGAGAGACTCCCTTGAACGCCGCATTGGTTCACAATGGCTGAACCGCGTGGGAGTGGTAGCGGTCCTGGTCGGCGTCTCCTACTTTCTGAAGCTGGCGTTCGACAATGGGTGGATCAGTCCCGGCCTCCGTGTGCTCATCGGACTGGCCGCTGGAGCCGGTCTAAGCTGGTGGAGCGAGCGCTTTCGGCGTCCCAACTCGCTGGCGTTTTCTTATTCGCTGAAGGCAGTGGGCATCGGCATCCTCTACCTGTCGCTATGGGCCTCGTTCCAGCTTTACTACTTGATTCCAGGTGCGATTGCCTTTTTTGCGATGATTCTTGTCACCGCGGCAACCGCGGCGATGGCGCTTGCGCAGAATGCAGAACTGCTCGCAGGACTCGCGCTAATGGGCGGGTTGCTCACCCCAATCCTCTGCGGAAATGGTGAGAATCACGAAGCCGCGCTTTTTTGCTATCTGCTTCTGCTCTCGCTCGGAGCTTTTGTTCTGCAGCGAGTCAAGCCGTGGCCACGCATACTGTTTGGAGCGTTCGTCGGGAGCTTCCTGCTCGGTGCCGGCTGGTACGACAAGTTCTATAGCAACGATCAGTTTGGCGAGACGCTCGTGTTCTTTACCGTGCTCTTTGCGCTCTTCGCCGTCGCGCCGATCTATTCCATACTGGAGCCGGAGCGTGACCGTCCGACCCGGCAAACGGGACTGCTGCTTGCGATCCTGAACGCTGCAGCTTATTTCGCGGCAATCTATTCGCTGCTGTTGACCTCGGCCGCTGCGGTGCAGTCGCGCGCCGCGGCTTATAGTTTTGGGCTGGCAATCGTTTACCTCTCGCTTTCACTTGCCTTGGAGCGGAGGGTCGCCGAGCGCCCCGGAGTTGAGCGCCTCCTCCCGCTAGCGCATTACGGACTCGCGATCACATTCGTTACCGTCGGAATCGCGCTCAAATTGCAGCAGCACTGGATTACGCTTGCGTGGCTGTTTGAAGGCGCTTTGCTCTTCTGGGCCGGCACCCGCACGAGCCGTCGGAGGATCAAACTGTTTGCTGCAGCGGTCGTCGCCCTCGGAACGCTTCGGCTCCTCACGCTCGATCTCTATGACTGGGGTGTGCAACCACTGGTTTTGAATGCACGGTTTGCGACCTTCGTTGTCGCCATTGCCGCGCTGCTCTGGATGATTTATCTCAACAACCAATCTGCGGATCGCGAGGCAGACCGCATCGCCGCAGCAGCGGCTGTGATCGTGGTGAACGTGCTCGCCCTGCTTGCCGCCGGAATGGAGATTCACGACTACTTCCAGCTCTCCATCAGCGCTCGGCAAGCGACTGGCAGCAACCTTGTGCAGATGAAGCATGCGTTAGCGATCGCCCGTAACTTCTCTTACTCTGCACTGTTCATGTTCTACGGAGCCGCCTTGATGTGGCTCGGATTCGCGCGCAATTCCGCTGGGCTGCGCTGGCAGGCGATCCTGCTCATTGCAGTCACTGTGATGAAAGTGTTTCTGTTCGATGTTTCCGCGCTGGAGCATGGCTGGCGGGTTCTCAGCTTCATCATCCTGGGTGTTATGTTGCTCGGGGTGTCCTACGCTTATCAGCGCGACTGGCTGGGCTTGCAACGCCCTCGCTCCAGTTGATATTGCTTCGACTTCCGCACAATGCATTCGCAAGCAAGAACAGGACTTATCGTCGCTTGAGCTCGCATTTACGAATCTGCTTTTTTAAAACTGCATCCAAAATGTTATGAGACCGCGTACTTCGCAGCGAACCCTCCCGTTGCTCACCATCTCACTGCTCGCCTGCATTTCCCTGTTTGTATTCCTTCGCACACGGGACCACGAGGCCACTGCGCAAGCGTCTTCCGCTTTTTCGGGCTTCCGAAGTCAGTCGCCTGGGCGTGTCCATCACATTACGCTCCAGGATCTTCCAAAACCCTTTGCCACCAGTTCCGCCGACACCCCCTCCGACGTCATCGAGCGTCCGGCGAGCGCATGGCCAAAAGCGCCAGAAGGATTCTCCGTTCAGCTCTATGCCAGGGGATTGGATAACCCGCGCTTGCTTCGCTCCGCACCCAATGGTGATGTGTTCCTGGCCGAGAGCAGCCCTGGTGACATAAAAGTCCTTCGCGGAATCGACGATAAAGGAAGCGCCAAGCAGGTGGAGGTATTTGTCACCGGACTGAGCCGGCCATTCGGTATCGCGTTTTATCCGCCGGGCCCGGAGCCTCAATACATGTACGTCGGGAATACTGATTCCGTTGTCCGCTTCCCCTATCGCAACGGAGATCTCAAGGCGCGCGGTCCTGCGGAGAAGATTTGCGACCTCCCGGGTGGCGGACGCCTTCGCGGCGGTGGGCACTGGACACGCGATATAGCGTTCTCGCTTGATGGGAAGACGATGTACGTCTCAGTCGGTTCACACTCCAACGACGACGATTCCGACACCCATCCTGCAGAAAAAGACCGCGCCGACATTCTTCAGTTCAGTCCCGACGGCAGCGGACAGAGAGTGTTTGCTTCGGGCATTCGTAATGCCGTCGGAATCGCCGTTCATCCCAGCAGCGGAGAGCTGTGGGCCTCGGTCAATGAGCGCGATGAACTTGGCGACAATCTCGTCCCTGACTTCATTACCCACGTGCAGCCAAATGGCTTCTATGGATGGCCTTGGTGGTACATGGGAGGCGTGCAGGATCCGCGTCACAAAGGGAAACATCCCGAACTGAAGGATAAGGTCATCACCCCTGACGTTCTCCTTCAGCCGCATAACGCTTCGCTGGAGATGCTCTTCTACCAGGGACAACAGTTTCCGCAGCAATATCGTGGAGACATCTTCGCCGCCGAGCATGGCTCGTGGAATAGGGACACGCGCACCGGATACGAGGTTGTTCGCGTCCCCATGCATGGCAGCTCGCATGCTGAGAATGGCTACGAAGACTTCCTCACCGGCTTCGTAACTCCTGAAGGCAAGGTGTGGGGAAGACCTGTCGGCGTTGCCGTTGCCGCCGATGGTAGCCTGCTCGTCAGCGATGACGGAGGCGACGTGATCTGGCGCGTCAGCAGTGGAAAGATCTAATTGCACAAAATGGTCAGGCGCGGAGTGATCCGCGCCTATTACTAAAATCCAAAGCTTCTACTGGCCCAAGCTCTTATTGGTCCATCTCTGAAATCCAATCCGGCGGTTTCAGTATCTCTCTCGGTTTTGGGCCGTCGGCTGGGCCTACAATTCCGTCGCGTTCCATCAGATCAATCAGGTGAGCAGCGCGTCCGTAACCGACGCGAAGGCGGCGTTGCAGCAGGGAAGTAGAGGCCTTCCCGAACTCGAAGACCAATCTTACTGCATCGTTGTACATCGGATCGTTGTCGCTTGTCTCCCCGTCCAGTCCGCCATCTTCCATCACACTGTTGCCCTCTTCCTTCGGAGCAGCCAGGAAGCCGTGTTCGTACTGGGCCGTCGCCTGCGCTTTCCAGAACTCCACGGTCGCAGCAATTTCCTTTTCCGTGACGAATGGCGCGTGCACGCGAAGCACGCGGGATGAGCCGCTCGGCAGATAGAGCATGTCGCCGCGTCCCAGCAGGGACTCGGCTCCATTGGCATCCAGAATCGTGCGCGAATCGATTTTCGTGGCTACACGGAAGGACATGCGAGCAGGGAAGTTTGCCTTGATCAGTCCGGTGATCACGTCCACGGAAGGACGTTGCGTCGCAAGTATCAGGTGTATGCCGATGGCGCGCGCCATCTGCGCCAGGCGGGTGATTGACTCTTCTACGTTTGCGCCATCCACCATCATCAGGTCGGCCAACTCATCCACAATGATGACGATGTAGGGAAGCGGCTTTTCTTCCGTGCCATCCTCAAAGAGCGACGGCGTGTAGCCCTCTTCGAAGAGCCGATTGTATTGGTCGATGTTGCGAACGCCCTTTTGCGCCAGCAGCTTGAGTCGCCTTTCCATCTCTCGCACGGCATTGCGCAGCGCATTGCTGGCCAGTTTCGGCTCGCTGATGATCGGCGTGTACAGGTGCGGAACGCCGTCGTAGTTGGTCAGTTCCACGCGTTTCGGATCGACCAGTATCAGCCGCACCTGGTCGGGTGTGCTCTTGTAAAGCAACGCCATGATGAACGCATTGATCGCCACGGACTTGCCGCTCCCGGTCGATCCGGCGATCAGCAGATGCGGCATGGAGTTCATCTCCGTCGTCATCAGACGACCGTTGATGTCTTTGCCCAATGCGATGGTGAGCTTCGATTTTGAAGCCGAAAATTCCGGGCTCTCAACCACTTCGCGCAACCAGATGGTCTCGCGTTTTTCGTTCGGCACCTGGATGCCGACGGTTGATTTTCCGGCGACGCGCTCGATGAGAATGCTCTCCGCACGCATGGCAAGACAGAGATCGTCCTGCAGGCCGACAATACGGCTGTACTTGATTCCCGCCTCGGGCTTGAACTCGAAGGTGGTCACCACCGGGCCGGGATTGATCTGTACCACTGTGCCCAGCACGCCGAACTCTTCGCACTTCTGCGTCAAGGTCAGTGCCAGTTCCTTCAATTCCTGTTCGTCGTAGGCTTGTCGCGCTTCTGGGCGATGCAACAAGGTGCTCGACGGCAGCTTCCATGCGCCCTGCTGCTTTGGCATTGTGGTGCGCGTCTGCGTGCGAGACACGTCAGCCCGCACACCAATCGCTATCGACTCGCTCGGGCCGGCTTCGGTATTAGCCAGAGGATCGTAATCCTGTGGGACTTGCTCTCCGTGGGCCTCGGCCTCCATGCGATCGATGCCCGACAATCCGCGCTCGCTACCACGCTGTGGCGGACGGTAGGCCGACTGCACCTCATTGTCGCCGAACGTGGTTTGAACCGCGGGCTGCGTTGAAGTTGCAAGCGGAGCGGACATGATCGGAGATTCCGTTGCTCTGGACTTTGCAGGCGAGTCCGCAAGACGTGTTGCCTTCATCGCGGCCGCTTCATCCTGCTTCTCGCGCATGCGCTGCTTTTTCTCCAGGAGTTTCAATTCGCGAGCCTTGGTTCGACGTTCTTTCCATTCACGAAAACGGTCGCGCAGAGCGTAGAAGAATGTGAAGCGTGTTTGCATCCAGAGCCGCAGGCTGCTCAACGAAAACGCCGTCGCAAGGTACAGCGCAGCGGCAATCGCCGTGAAGGCGACAATGTAGGCGCCGGCATAATTCAGGTAGTGCACTAGCAGATCGCCCAGCAACCGTCCCACCAGGCCTTCCATGGGAACGGCGTGCATCCAGCGTACGGGCCAGGGCAGCAGCGCCAGCAAGGCGCTGGCAAAGGCTAACAGCGCAATGGCTCCCGTGGCGGTTACCAATGGGTTTTCGATCGTCCGCGAACGCATCCAGCGCACGGCCAGAAATACAAGCATCACCGGCAACAGGAAAGCCATAACGCCGAGCGACTGAAGCATCAGGTCTGCCGAATATGCGCCGACCAGCCCGATCCAATTATGAGCAGGGCGTCCAAATGGAGGATTCGTTGCCGTATTCAGCGAGCGGTCCAAGGGCGAATACGACGCCAGAGCCAGGGTCATCAGCACTGCGGTCGCAAGCAGCAGAATGCCAATCAGCTCATTGAGCCGCTTGCTTTGCGTGGGAACAAACAATCGGGAGAGAACCATCATATTTGGCGTGCAGGACAGCGATCGGACACACAAGACCCAGCGCGCGTTATCCACGCCGTCATCGTCCGATCAACGCCAGAGCTAAATCATTATGCCGCAATCTGGCCGGAAAACGAATCTCAATCGGGGCTGCTGAATGCACATGTTAGTTATGAGAAGGATTCGCCCCAGAGGCCCTGTCCTTGCGCGCGCTTCCATAGCCTTGCCAGCGGGCCAGCGCTGCCGGACCGATTGGATGAATGAAAATCCCGCCAGGTTCCGCTTACTTCAGCGCCCACCAGAGCACAGCGATACCAACGATAATCCGGTATGCAGCGAACGGGACAAAGCCTCGCGTTCTAACCCAATTCATAAACCACGCGACAACCCCATAGGCCACCACAAAGCTGACGACGAAACCAATCGCGAGCGTAATCCAATCCTGTGCATTCATCGCCAGATGGCCGATTGCCGCCGGTGCGCCATGATGAGGACGTAGGCTCTTAAACAGGTCGTAGCAGGTTGCAACCACCATCGTTGGAATCGACAGGAAGAATGAGAACTCCAAGGCAGAGGAGCGCGACATCCCCGCCAGTTGTCCGGCGGCAATTGTAGACATGGAGCGCGAGGTTCCCGGGAAGACTGCCGAGAGCGTCTGGCAAAGGCCGATCCAAACCGCCTGTCCCAACGACATTTCCTCGACGTGATCCGTGTCATGCGCCAGGGCTCCGCGAGCATAGAGCGCATCAATCACCCACATGATTACGCCGCCAACCAGCAGCGAAGCTCCCATGATTACGAGGCTCTCAAGGTGCTTGCCGATGACTTTCGTAAGCAGGAATGCCGGAGCTGCCGTGCACACAAACGCGATTGTCACCAGGGTGAGGGGATGCGTCACCATCGTACGGTTGCCGCGCTCGCCATTGGGGAACGTTGCCACGAACTTCGCAATGCGGTCACGGAAATAGATGGGCAGCGTAAGGATCGCTCCCAACTGAATCACGATGGCGAACATTTTCCAGTAACCGTCATCGAGAGCAATTCCCAGCAGCGACTGGCAGATACGAAGATGCGCGGTGGAACTGACCGGAAGGAACTCGGTCAACCCCTCCACAATTCCTAGAATGAGGGCGAGTACGTAATTGTGCATGGTTGTATTTCGAGTGTATCAGCTCACAAAGTTCAATGATGAATGCGGGAATATCGCTTGCGGATCTATTCCACCGCCGATCCATAAACCGGAACATTGTTTTGCGCCATGTAGATCAGCCGTTCGGCTTTTGCGTTCCACTCCGGGCTGGCATTCTTGGCCAGCGCTTTTTGCGCTGCGGCAATTGCGCGCTTTTGTGCTTCGGGTATTTTCTTCGACTGCCCTTCGCCGGAATAGATCACCATGACCGCCGCCCATCGCGAAGCAGCTTCGTAGTAGGCCTCGGCGGCATTCGGAGAGTTGGGATGCTCATTCGCATATTTCTCGTAGATATCGGCTTCCCTCTCAGGACACTTCGAGGCGCCCGCCCAATCGCCGCACATCTTGTTTTCCAGCATCTGGAAGGCTGCCATGTCTGCCCACTTCGTGCCCGGGAATTTCTTGTGAACCAGCCGCATTGCCTGTTCGTCGATTGGCTGCCGATCTTGCGGGCTCATCTCTTTGTGCGAAGGCCGCGTACGCAGGTCATCCTTGTCAAGCTGCCACTGGATGTCAGCCGCGCGATAGAGCGCCTCGCCAGCCAGCGGCGACTTTGGGAACAAATCAAATACCCGGTAGTAGAGCCGTTTCGCGTCGGCTGCCGCGCCTTTGCGGCCATGGCCAAGGCTGGCCTCGTCTTCGCAGTCCGCTGCTTCGCCAAACAGGATCTCGTCTCCCTTGGCCGTTGACTCGCTGATGTAGCCCTTATCCAGCATCCAGCCTGTTACGTTGCGTTCCCCCGTGGCTTCGGGATCGGGATTGTAGGCGGCGTCCATGAGGGTGGCGATCACGTGTATCCATCCTGGAGTGCGTTCCAGTACGACGGCCTCGCGTCCGCGATCTGCGGTTGCCAATTTTGCACTGCCCACGTCCGGAGCAACATAGAGCACAGCCTTCCGAATGATTGTGCCTCGCTCGGCGGCCACTGCGGCCCCGCTGAACGGCGCGCACAGCAGCAGGCACATCGTGAACGAACGCAAAAATGCAGTTCGGGCGATCATTGCACAGCTCTTCATCGGCAAAGCCATCATCCCTCCAGGACTTCAGCTATCTGTTTCGGATCGGCGTTCCCGCCGCTGATAATCGCGACCGTTTTTCGACTCGCGGGCAATTCACCACGATGGAACAGCCATGCTGCCATGGTGACTGCGCCGCTGGGTTCGGTCATCAACCGCGCCCCGGTAATAACTTGCCGCATCGCCAGGCGGATCTCGTCCTCACTGACGGTTACGATACCATCCAAGTACTTCGTGAGATGCTCAAAGTTCGTTGCGCCGATGCTCTGGGTGCGTAATCCATCCGCCACCGTACTGGCCGCCTCTTCGACTGCAATGGCCACCACGTGTCCCTCGCGCAAGCTCTGCTGTGCGTCATTGGCCAGCGCGGGTTCTACGCCAACGACTTTCGCCCGGCTCTCGCTCAACGTCAGTGCAGCGGCCACACCGCTGGAGAGTCCGCCGCCGCCGATAGGTACCAGTACAAGCTCCACATCTGGCAGGTCCTCCAGAATCTCCAACCCTGCCGTGCCCTGTCCGGCGATTATCAGTGGATCGTCGTAGGGAGGGATGACCACGTACCCATGTTCGGTCGCTAGCTTCAGAGCCATCTCGCGACGCTCATCGCTGCCGTTGCCGACTTTGACGATTTCCGCGCCAAATGCTGCCGTAGCATCCATCTTCACCTTGGGAGACGAACGAGGCATCACGATCACTGCCTTCGCTCCCATTGCTCGCGCTGCATAGGCCACACCCTGCGCGTGGTTTCCCGACGAGTATGTGATGACCCCTCGTCCGCGTTCTTCCGCGCTCAGGGAAGCAATCTTGTTATAGGCGCCGCGCAACTTGAAGCTGCCGATCGGTTGCAGGCTTTCGGGCTTGAAGTAAAGCTCCTCATCCGCCGCGCCGGAGCCAGTTCCCAACCCAAAGTAGCGCACCAGCGGAGTATGCACAGCTACGCCCTTCAGCCGTGCTTGCGCCTCCAGCAAATCGTTCAGTGTGATCATTGTGTGAGTCGTTTTACCTTGGCTACCCATGCTGTGCAGTGGAAGTATCCAGGACATCCAACATTTGTTTCATCCAATGTATCAGCCGAACCTTGTCCATCGTACTGGCTCCGCCTACTTCGACGTGACCGATGGCGGGAGAAATCAGCGCGGACTTCAGCACGCCCTTCGGCAAATCGCGTTCCAGCCACAGCGTTTCCGTCGGAGGCACAACGTTATCGGCGGAACCATGCAGCAGCATCACCGGAACGTGGACATTGGATAGATAGTAATGCGGAGAGGCGGCTTCGAGCTCCGGTTGCACACATGACAATGCTCGTTGCGTGTCCTCCACCAGCGATTTCGTGTTGTGATCAAAGAGCAGGGCCATCCGCTCCCGTCCCGGCCGGCTCAACTTTTCGGCCTCGACGTGGGCCTCAGGAATGTCTTCCCACAGCAGAGTGCGAAGTGCCTTGCGAGCCTTCGGAACATCTCTCGGGGCGAAGTATGCCGATGCATGGGAATACGCCGTCACCAGTGATCCATACTCGTGTGCCTTCATCTTCAGCACCGTGCCATCGGGAGCCTGGGTCTCGTCGTTCTCGAAAAATTCCAGCACGCGATTCAGATCGTCGTGCGCTCCAATGGCAATCACTCCGGAGAGTTGCTGCTGGACCGTTTCGTCACTGGCTGCGATCAACGACATGCCTCCAGCGAAGCTCAATCCCAGCAGCCCCACTTTTGGAGCGCCGCTGCGCCGCGCCAGTTCATGCACCGCATCGCCAATCACAATCGCTGAAGTCTTGGAGATGTTGTAATCCGCCAGATCGTCGACCTGTGGTGTCAGCACCATGTAGCCATGCGAACACAGCGATCTTGCGAATCGCCGTAGCCTTGGCTCATCCATGCCCAAATGATGCACGCCGGGAACCACCACTACAGCACTGGGGTGCGCGATTCCGATCGGATGGTAGATACGTGCCCGGGAAGTCACAGTAGAAGGAAACGTAATCTCCTCTTCCAGGATTGGGTTCGAATCGAATTCCGTAATCGGCGACTCGGGCATGTCGGCGATCACCATCAGAATTGAAGCGGCGCGGAGGTGGTTATAGGCGGTTGGCGCCAAAGTGATTATCAGCAACAGTGAAAAGGGAAGTGCGAGGAAGATGCGGGGTATTGGTCGAATTGCAGGAGCTGGAGGGGCTGTCGGTGGCGCGGGTCGCGCGACAGGTGCTAGCGCCGGGGCTGCTGCAGAAGACATACAATCGTTGTACTCTGCCTGCCCTGTACAAGGGAAGGCCCACTCGTCAGGATTTTGTTCATCTCACGTGAATGAACCTTAGAGTCTGATGCCGGTAGAGCTGTGTAACTCAAGCCAAAAGCGCGCAAAAATCAAGGTGCGCGAAACACCGCGCACCTTCAGCATCTCACTTCCAGCAACATACTTTACCTAACCCGCGATACTTCGAACCTTAAATTTCCACGATAACCGGAATAATCAGCGGACGCCGCTGTGTGTTCCGATTGATATATCGCTTCAGGTCCACCCTGATTTTTTCCTTGATCATCCCGTAATCGGCAACCTCTTCCTTGGTGGAATGTTCCAGGGTGCGGCGCACCGTGCCCCGCGCTTCTTCCATAAAGCCGTTGTCGTCCGGAGCTCCGGCGAAGCCGCGCATCACAATCTCAGGTATGCCTTCCAACTTTCCGGTCAGCTTGTTGATGGCGAGAATCGGCATCACGAACCCGTCCTCGCTCAGATGTTTGCGGTCCCGAATGATGAGGTCTTCGACGATGTCCGAGTTCGATCCCGAGTCAATGCAGATGCGTCCTACCGGAGCCTGACCCACGCAGCGTGCGCCGATCTCGTCGAATTCCAAAATGTCGCCGGTCTCAATCATGATCACGTTTCCGACAGCGCCCTTCATTCCGCCAGCCATTTCGGCATGGCGCTTCAGTTGCCGGTATTCGCCGTGAATTGGAATGAAATACTTCGGCCTTACCAGGTTGATAAGCAGCTTCAATTCTTCTTGGCTGCCGTGGCCGCTGACGTGTACTGGTGGTTTCGAGCCGTCGTCGTAGATGACCTTGGCGTCGCGTCGGAACAGGTGGTCGATGACGCGGTAGATCCCCTTTTCATTTCCTGGAATCACTCTCGAACTCAGCACAACAGTGTCGCCCGATTCGATTTTGGCGTGCCGGTGATTGTCCACCGCGGCACGGGAAAGAGCGCTCATCGGTTCGCCCTGGGTGCCGCTGATCATTACCATTACCTGTTCAGGCGGGAAATCGCGAATCTGTCCGGGTGTGATAAATGCTGAGGCAGGCAGATCAATGTAGCCAAGATCCTGCGCAATTTCGGTTGATTCCGTCAGGCTGCGCCCTACCAGCGCGATCTTGCGATGGAACTGGTGCGCCATCTCGGTCGCCATCTTGATTCGGTGAATGGACGATGAGAAGCACGAGACGAAGAGTCTCCGCTTGGTAAGCAGGAAGATCTCTTCAAACTTCGGACGGACCGCGCGCTCGCTTGGCGTGTAGCCGGGCCGCTCTACGTTCGTCGAGTCCTGCAGCAGCGCCAGCACGCCGTGTTTGCCATATTCGGCAAAAGCGTGCAGGTCAAACATTTTATTGTCCGTGGGAGTCGGGTCGATCTTGAAATCACCCGTGTGAATGATGACTCCGAGGGGCGTATGAATGGCCAGCGAAACCGCATCCACTACCGAGTGCGTTACCTGGATGGGATGAATCGTGAATGCACCAAGCTGAAAGCGTTTGCCGGGCAGCATCTCGTTCAGCTCTGCATTGTCCAGCAGGCCGTGCTCTTCCAGTTTGTCTTCCACATAGGCCAGCGTGAACTCCGTGCCATAGATGGGCACGTTCAACTCAGAGATCAACCACGGAATGCCGCCAATGTGATCTTCGTGACCGTGGGTGAGTAATACGCCGCGAACTTTATCTCTATTCTCGGTCAGATAGGTGAGGGCGGGTACGACGATATCTACGCCGAGCAACTCACCCTCTGGAAACATCATTCCAGCGTCGATGATGATGATGTCGTTGTTCCAGCGGATGGCCATGCAGTTCATTCCGAACTCGCCTAGACCACCAAGAGGTACTATGTGAAGTTTTCCAGCTGGCATGTCTTTTGATGCTAGCACATACAGAGAGTCCCGGCAGGCTCTCACCTCGCGAAGCGCAGTTACGCGATTATTGCTACCCGGAAAGAGCTGTTCTGCGTCGCGTGAATGCTGCTTCGTGCCACCTTTTCGTGCACCCCGCATCCGAATACACTAGTGACCTATGTATGACACCGTAGAGAACAATTCCTGGATCGCAAGGCGGCTCGAAATAGCTCTCAAGTCGGCGCTCACCCGAACGTACCAGAGCGTACGTGTTCATCCCGACGAGTTCCTCATGCAGCTTCGAATGGCGCATGGCGTGCCGGTTTCAAGCTATGAAGGAATGTTCTCAATGCCGGTTGCGGAGCTCGATACAATCGCGGAGCAGACCATTCGTGGAGCCATGAAGATGGCCGGGGCAGAAGGTGCAGGACTTGGGTTTGGTGGTTTTGTCACGATCGTTCCCGATCTAGGAATTCTGTCTGCCATCACCATGCGGACAGTGCAAAAGCTCAGTCTGATTTACGGCTTTCAATACAACACGGATGAAGAAATTGCTGAGCTCTGGATCGCTGCAGCCACGGCAGCCGGTGTCGATATCAGCAAAGAACTTTTGGAAAGAACCGTTCTGAAGAGTTTTGTACAGCGTGTGATTGGACGCATGGCTGCGCGGTTCAGCACCGAATTTGCAGAGAAGATAGTGGCCCGTGCGGTTCCGATTCTCAGCTCGGCAGTTGGGGCCGTGCTGAACTACTACTTTGTGCGGGCGTGGGGAAGGCGTGCACTGGTTCACTTCCGCGAACGCCATCTCGAAGAGCGCTCGCGTCGCACTGGCCAGATCACGGGCCAGCCCATACTGCTTGGAAGTGCGCCCGCTTCGAACCAATAAGCAGGCGAGATTCAAAGTTACCGAATCGCCACTGGACGATCCTTCATCAGCGCCAGAAAACGTTCATCCTGCACCACGTGGGCAAATTCCTTTTCCCGATAGACGTCGTCGATACGGGGATATCCGTCTTCGATCGCGCTGCGTAAGAAGTGCAATGCGCGATCAAGATCTCCACTCGAAGCGAAAAGTCTTGCCATTACAAACGAAAACTGTGCACGGTCCTGCGGAGAGCTCATGTGAGCGCTGATTCCATTTCGTGACGTGTGCTCGAAGAACGACGGGTCCAGCTCGAAGGCCTTGCGATATTCGGCCATCCCGCGCTCAAACTGCTTATTGTCCATTAGCGCCGCGGCGACGTTGTTGTGGAACGAGGCGTTGTCAGGCCTTTGCGAAATGGCTCGCTCATACGTACGGATCGCATCATCAAGTTTGTGCCGCATGTAATAGCTCACAGCCAGGTTATTCCATGCCTCGGCCAAGTGCTTATTCTTGCGGACAGCCTTCTTGGCGGCCTTTTCCGCTTCAGTCGGATGTCTCAACAGTAGTTGGGAGATTGCAATCTTGTTGTAGTACTGGGCGTCTGCGTGCTTGCGAATCGCTTCGCGATAGCAGTCCACCGCGGCAAGATAGTCCTTGCTTTCCCGCATGCGATCACCCGCGGCATCCAGTTCTTGGGCACTCATGGCTCGCATTTCGGCCGGAGTCGGGGCCACTGGGGCGGGGCGCTGGGCGGGAATTGTATCCGGTGTTTGGGACGAAATTTGGTGCGATGGATCACCGGTCTTAGCTTGGACTTGCGCCCGTGTTGCCGCGCAAAATGCGAGCGTAAGCAAGACGACAGAGCAAGAAATCTTGAGAGAACGGAGAGCCATACTTCTAAACCCCCAGGCGGCTCTGAAATATCAGAGGTCTCTACCGTGACTGAGAATGTTAGACCTATCCGGGGCTGATAATGTTCCCTTTTTCAGCTTTATTTTTGATCTTTGTCTTTGTCCTTATCCTTCTCGTCGCCACCAAAGATTCCGGCAACCTTGCCCCAGAAACCTTTCTTCTTCTCTTCCTGAGCTGGTTGGCCCTGCACGGGCGCTTGTTGCCCGCCTGCCGGAGTGCCTGACGCCTGGCGTGGTTGGCCTGGCGGAATAACCCGGGCGGGCTGGTTTACCGGCGGAGGTAGCGGCGCGGGGCCTCCAAATATCTTCTGGAAGACGTTACGCTGATCGGCATGGTCGCAGGTGTCTTTTGGTTCCGACCCTTCCACGAAGGCTGAGTTGTAGCCTTCGGGGCAGCTTGCCGTAGAGAGCAGATTGGTCGATTTGTCCAAGGTCACCGTGACCACACCGGTCGGGGGAGTGAAGTCTTTGGTGTTGCTGTATTGAGGCAGGCGTACTGCGCGCTTCATAAACTCTGCCCAGATTGGCCCCGCCGTCGAACCGCCAGCCAGCTTCAGATCGCTGTAGTCGTCATAACCCACCCAGACAATGCAGAGCAGGTTCGAAGTGTAGCCAGCAAACCAGGCGTCGTGTGAAGTGCCGGTCTTGCCAGCCGCGGGAGCCGTGAACCCTCTCGCCCGGACGGTATAGCCGGTGCCGTGATCGACCACATTTTGCATCATGTTGGTGACCACATACGAGACGCGCGGGTCCAGCACAGGCCGGTTATCGTTGTGGAAGTCCTCGACCACATCGCCGTTTGCCGTGCGCATCGAGTGGATCAGCAAGGGATCAATCCGTACACCATTGTTTGCCAGCACCGTGTAGGCTCCGGCCATCTCAATGGGACTCGCGTCGTAGGCGCCCAGGGCCGCCGCCGGAGTAGCCTTAACGCTGGCGATTCCAGCATTTCTCGCTAGCGCCGCTACTTTGTCATAGCCGGTCATCTCGGCCATTTTGACCGTCGCATTGTTCAGCGACATCTGCAGGGCGTACCTCGCGGTCACTTGTCCGTGATACTCGTTCTTGTAATTGCGCGGATCGTAAACCTTGCCATCAAATTCAAACGTGGTTGGGGAATCGTCAATCAGCGACACCGGCGTGTACACCGGGTCGGTTCCCTGCGCCGTCAGTGCGGAATTCATCGCCGCCGCATAGACAAACGGTTTGAAAATCGAGCCAGTTGGACGCTTTGCAATAGCGTGGTTCAGTTGGCTGAAGCCATAGTTTCTTCCGCCCACCAGGGCCAACACTTCGCCCGTATGCGGGTCCAGTGCTACGAGCGCAACCTGCGGAATCGGCCCCGTCGTCTTCGTCTCCTGAACCTTTGCGTCCTTACCCTTGCCGACCTTCACGCGCCGCGTGCGCTGTTTCGCCACTTGGTCGTCCACCAGTTTGATACCCTCCGCAACAGCCTCTGCGGCGGCATGTTGAAGATCTGGGTCGATGGTGGTGTAGATGCGGTAGGCGTTTTCGTTCAGGTCAGATTCAGAGTGCTTGCTGCCCAGCGCGTCCTTCACCATATCAACGAAGTACGGTGCGTCGCTGGCTTCCACATTGGGCGCGCTCAGCTTGAGCGGAGTCGCTTTGGCGGCTTCGCACTGCTGCCGAGTGATCGCGCCAGTCTCTACCATCGAGTCCAGCACAACATTGCGCCGCTCCAGTACTTTCTCCGGGCGCTTATAAGGATTCAGAATGTTCGGCGACTGAATGATGCCGGCGATCATCGCCGCCTCAGGCAGCGTGATTTCCTTTATATCCTTGCCGAAATAAGAGCGTGCCGCTTCGCCGAATCCATTGATTGAAAAGGACCCGCGCTGTCCCAGGTATACCTGGTTAGCATAGAGTTCGAAGATTTGCTGCTTGTTGAACTTCTGCTCCAGTTCAATCGCAATCAGCATTTCTGTCAGTTTGCGAGTGATCTTCTTCTCCGGTGTCAGGAAGAAGCCACGCGAGAGCTGCATGGTGATCGTCGATCCGCCGCGTCTTCTGCCTCCTCCGCGCACGTCAGTGACAAACGATCCAAGCAGACTGAACCAGTTGATGCCGCTGTGCTCGAAGAACTTCCGGTCCTCAATCGCGAGTACCGCCTCCACCATCGTCTTTGGTAGGTCGTCGTACCGTAGAATCTGGCGCTTTGTTCGCTCTTGTCCCTGGAAGAGGGCTGTCAATAGCTCTGGTTCCAACTCATAGGAATCGAGTGTTGCGCCTGAGTTCGTACCGACTCCGACGATGCGCTCGACACGCCCATCCGGACCGTCCAGAATCTTTGCTCCGTCCGTCGAGTGATAGGACTCCGGACCTGGGCGAACTTCGATTCCATTCGAAACCATGCGGAATGTGCCCATCGGCCCGTCCGCTCTGTTATCGGCATCCAGATAGCCTGCTCGCCGCAGCATGGTGGCAATTTGCGCGGGCGAGAACTTATCCCCCGGATGCACCGCGACTGGTCGCGCGTAGATCTTTGCTGAAGTCGAAAAGATCTGTCCGCTCATTTTTTTCGTGATGATGCGGTCGTACTTTACGTAGTAGTACGCAAAGATTGCGAAGCAGAACAGGGAAAAGAGAATGACGAGGGCGACGGTGGCGCGAAGAATCGGACTGCGCGTACCGGAGGAGGAAGATGAGGTCGGAATTTTCAGTTTGATGGCCACGTTGATGCTGCCCGTATTGTAAGACACCGGAGGGGCGCAAGGAAGCGGCTCCGCAATGTAGAAGCCTTCATTCAATCAGATAACAGGAGAATTACCAAGCGCAGGACTCAAAGAAGACAAGGGTTTAGCAATCGTGAAATAAAAGGCCGAGTCTCTGGTGAGACCCGGCCAATTCGGAGCCTGCACATCTGGAGCCGCAGGTCATTTCATCATTATGTTCCTGTTCTTGTTAGAGGTTTTGAAATTGAGATCCAAGGGGTAGAACGGAAGATCCACGTGAACCGAGTAGGCAGTTGAGATCATCAGTTCGCCGCCGCTCCGCTGAACTGTGATTTGCTCTGGCGCGAGTGGGACATCCAGGTCATGGGCCTTCTCCGCAATCGCGTTTGCAATCTCCTGATCGCTCTTCGAATTGTAGGTGTAGTTAATCGCCTGCTCTTCCAGCATGCGGCCCAGTTGGAAGTCGCTCCAATACACAGGCAAGACTTTGTACAGCACAAAGCCTCCCACAAGAAGCAGTAGCAGACCGAAAATCGACTTCCACTCTTTCATGGGATACTCCCCCTAAGCCCGCGGATTGTACAGACTAAGCAGCTGTTTCAGCGCGTCGGCCACATCGACCTCGACCGATTGTGCCTTTGCACGCTCGACCACTTCTACTTTGCCTTCGGCAAGCTTCTTGCCGATGTTCACGCGATAAGGAATGCCAACGAGGTCGGCATCCTTGAATTTGACGCCGGGCCGTTCGTCGCGATCATCGAGGAGCACATCGTACCCTGCGGCTTCCAACTCCGCAGCCATCTTCTCCGACGCTTCCAGCAGGGTTGCATCCTTCACGTTTGTTGGTACCACGACCACGGTAAACGGAGCGATCGAAGGAGCCAGCCAGAAGCCGTTAGCGTCGTGGTTCTGCTCAATGCAGGAGGTCAAGATTCGCTCAACGCCGATCCCATAGCTGCCCATGATGATCGTGACTTCCTTGCCATCTTTGTCCAGAACCTTCGCGCCCATCGAGTCCGCGTACTTCGTTCCGAGCTTGAAGATATGTCCAATTTCGACCGTCTTGCCTAGTTTCAAAGGTTCGCCGCAGCGCGGGCAGCCTTCACCCTCTACCACGTTGCGAAGGTCGGCATAGCTGGTCACTTCAAAGTCTGCACCAACATTCAGCCCGGTGAAGTGATGATCCAGTTGGTTGGCTCCGCCCACAAGGTTCTTGCGGCCGCGCAGCGCTTCGTCCATGATCACCACGAATGCGTCGGCATCGCCGGTATATCCGGTTTTGCCCTTGTTCTCTGCAGGGCCAACCTGCTTCAGTCCTACTGGTCCAAGATATCCAGCCGGTGAGCCGAAGTACTTTACGATCTCTTCCTCAACCATGGGGCGGAACTCGCGTCCACCGATTGCACTGGAAAGTTTCGCTTCGTTCATCTGATCGTTGCCGCGCATCAGCACCAGAAGGGGCCGATATATGGGAGCGCCCGCTGCTGTCGCACCGTGAGTCACCACGTATGCCAGCGACTTCATATTGTTGTTCACTGGAGTCTTCAGGAACGCCGCAACTTCATCAATCGTCTTCGTGCCCGGAGTGTGAACCTTTTCGCGCGCGCCGCTGGCATTCGCCGTCAGCTCTTCCACGGCCTCCAATTTCGAAGTAGCTTTTTCGAGATTCGCAGCGTAACCGCACTTCCCGCAAGATGCCACAAGGTCCTCGCCGGCGTCGGTATAGACCATGAACTCCTGCGACTGCGATCCGCCCATAGAACCCGAGTCCGCCTCGACGGCTACAAACTCGAGCCCGCAGCGCTTGAAGATGCGGCGATAGACCGCGTCATGCAGGTCAAAGCTTTTGTCCAGCCCTGCGCGGTCAATGTCGAAGGAATAGGAGTCCTTCATCGTGAACTGGCGAACGCGCAGCAGTCCGCTCTTTGGACGCGGTTCATCGCGGAACTTCGTCTGAATCTGGTACCAGATCTGCGGCAACTGCTTGTAGCTGCGCAGTTCCTTGCGCGCGATGTCGGTCATGATCTCTTCATGCGTCATGCCCAGGCACAGGTCGGCGCCTTTGCGATCTTTGAGGCGAAACATGTTGTCGCCCATCACGTCCCAGCGGCCACTCGCCTCCCAGATTTCTCGCGGATTCAGCGCTGGCAGATAGAATTCCTGCCCAATTGTGTCCATCTCCTCGCGCACGATGCTCGTTATTTTGAGGATGGTCCTCTGGGCTAGGAACAGGTAAGAGTAGATTCCAGCCGACAGCTGACGAATGTATCCGGCGCGCACCAGGAATTTGTGGCTGGCAACTTCCGCATCTGCGGGCGCTTCACGGAGCGTAGGGATGAACAACTTGGACCAGCGTTGCATAGAGTTAGAGGATTCCCGTTCTTAAGAGTGTTGAAAGCTGATTGTAACAAGTCGCTGGATCGCAGTCAGTGCCGGAGGTACACGGGAAGGCACTGATCGCCGGTTGAAGTATTGCGACCAATTTCCTGCAATTTCCTGCGATCCCTTGTCTCTGCTGTTCATACATCAGAGCCCGTTCCGCCCGCTCGCACCCCCGAACTCTCCATTTAACTCATTATGTTCGCCCTCGGGTATGAACCGCATTGTTTTCGAACACTTCCGCCCTGTACACTCTTCGAAAGCTATTGCCTGGATCTCGGCTTGCGGCACCCTCTCCTGTCCGAGACATCAACGGGCTTAGTTCTTAGGAGGCTTTACATTGTCGTCGAATAACCGGTTTCTATTCACGTCTGAGTCGGTGACCGAGGGGCATCCCGACAAAATCGCAGACCAGATTTCTGATGCAATCCTCGACGCCTGTCTGGAGCAGGACCCTTACAGTCGCGTCGCGTGTGAGACCCTCACCTGTACCGGCCTCGTTGTGATTGCAGGCGAAATCACCACCAGAGCTTATGTCGATTTCCAGGCATTGGTGCGCGGCGTTGTCAGCTCCATTGGATATGACAATGCACTTTATGGGTTCGACTCCAACACCTGCGCCGTCATCTCAAGCATCAACAAGCAGAGCGGCGATATTGCAATGGGTGTGGACACCGGCGGCGCCGGCGACCAGGGCATGATGTTCGGTTACGCCACGAACGAAACCCCTGAGCTGATGCCGACACCGATTTCGCTGGCCCATAAGCTTGTGCTCAAGCTGACCGAAGTTCGCAAGAGCGGAAAGCTTCAGTATCTGCGTCCAGACGGCAAGAGCCAGGTGACGGTTGAATACGATGAAAGCGGCAAGCCGCTCCGTATCGACGCCGTCGTGATCTCGACCCAGCACGCTGATTCGGTCACAACTGAGCAGCTACGCGCTGACATTCTCAAGTACGTCATCCAGTCCACACTTCCTGCCAATCTTCTGGACGAAAACACCAAGTATCACATCAATCCAACCGGCCGCTTTGTTGTTGGTGGACCGATGGGCGACACCGGATTGACTGGCCGCAAGATCATCGTGGATACCTACGGTGGCATGGGCCGTCACGGTGGTGGCGCATTCAGCGGTAAGGATGCAACAAAGGTGGATCGCTCCGCCGCATACATGGCTCGCTACATCGCCAAGAACATCGTTGCCGCCGGACTCGCCGACCGCGTCGAAGTTCAGCTCGCCTACGCTATTGGCGTCGCCGAGCCGGTAAGCGTGCTGGTGGATACGTTTGGCACGGGCAAGGTCGATCGCGAAACTCTCGGAGACCTGGTGCGCAAGCACTTCTCGCTTACCCCCAAGGGCATCATCGAGTCGCTCAATCTGCGCCGCCCCATCTTCCAGAAGACCGCTGCATACGGCCACTTCGGCCGCACTGACTCGGACTTTACATGGGAGCAGACGGACAAGGCTGAAGCGCTGCGCGAAGGCGCCAAGGCTGCGAAGACCGCTGTGGCAAAGTAGTTTCGATTGCGCAGCAAAACTAATAGGGCATCGCAGACGCGATGCCCTATTAGTTTCTGGAGCGCTATCCCCGCGGAAGTTGTGCGCCCTTCACTTCTACTGTGCCCATAATCTCCTTTGCCCGATCCAAAGCTTCCTGGATGTGACTGCAAATATTTTGCGCTCCGATGCGCTCTTCAAATGCATGCTGGTGGATCAATCGCGACGGCTGCTCCTTGGCTCCGCAGAGCAAAAGATGGCGGCCTGTGTCGTGCAGTCTGCTGGCGATGTCCTCTATTGCACCCAGTCCGGTGGAGTCCATCGCGCTCATTCCGCGCAGCCGCAGGATGACGATAGGCGGCAGGGCGTTAAGGCCGTGGAGGATTACCTCCAACTTCTGGGCGGCACCGAAGAGAAGCGCGCCTTGCACGGTAAAGACTTCAACGTAATCGGGGATATGTTTGTCGTGCAGCACATGAGCGCGCCCCGTGAGTATGTAGTCCTTCGTCACCGGTGACACCGATGTAGTCTCGGCCACGCTGCGAATGAAGGTGAGCGCCGCGAGAATCATGCCGAACTCAACGGCAGTGGTCAGATCTGCCATCACCGTAAGAGCGAAAGTGACCAGCCACACGGCAACCGCGGATTTATTGATTCGCAGCAGGCGGAGTGTTTCTCCCCACTGCCCCATGTTGTAGCTGACCACAAACAGGATCGACGCTAGCACGGCCATCGGAATGAAGCGTGCCAGCGGAGCGGCGAACAACAGCACGGCCAGCAATGTGAGGGAGTGAATAATGCCGGCCACTGGCGTCTTCGCGCCGGAGCGTATGTTGGTTGCCGTTCGGGCAATTGCGCCGGTTGCGGGTAGTCCGCCAAAAATCGGCGAAATGATATTCGCCACGCCCTGTGCGATCAGTTCAACATTGGGATTGTGCTTGTCGCCGCTCATGTTGTCGGCCACTACGGCCGACATCAGCGACTCGATGGCGCCAAGCATTGCAATCGTAACGGCCGATGAGATCAGAGGCAGAACCAGGCTGGTGTGAAACTCCGGAACGTCCAGATGCGGCAAGCCGGAGGGAATACCGCCGAATCGCGTCCCAATCGTCTCCACGCGCAAATGAAGAAGAGCTGCCGCAACTGTTCCGGCAACCATCGCTACAATGTAGCCCGGCACGCGTTTGCTGACGCGAGGAGTGAGCAGGATGATCGCCAGCGATGCTATTGCCAGTCCAGTGGCCGGTAGTGAAATAGTGCCGGCGTGCTCGAGCAACTCTTTCATGCGGGCGAAAAACTCACCCGGATTGTGCTCCAGGCGCAGCCCGAAAAAGTCGCGTATTTGCGTGCTGGCAATCAATACGGCGATGCCGTTGGTAAAGCCCATCACAACCGGGCGCGGAATAAACTGTACGGCCTTGCCCAGTCCGGTGAAGCCCATGATGACCAGCATCACACCGGCCATCATCGTGCATAAAAAAAGCCCGTGAATGCCATGCTTTGCGAGGATTCCGGCAATCACCACAACGAACGCGCCGGTCGGTCCGCCGATCTGCATCTTCGATCCGCCGAGCAGCGAGATGATGAAGCCGGTGACGACGGCACAATAGATTCCGGCCTGCGGCGTCAGTCCGGAAGCGATGGCAAAGGCCATGGCCAACGGTAGGGCAACAAGGCCCACAGTGACACCGGCCGCAAGATCCGCGGCAAAGATTTTCGCGGAGTAATCTTTAAGGCAGAGTATTGATTTCGGAAGATATTGTTTCAATTGCAATTTCGGAAATTCCATGCATTCTCATCTTAGCTCTATTCCGAGCACGTTGTTCTCAGTGCAATCGCCTAACCCGCATCTCAGATTCTCCCAAACCAGCGCCAAAGCACTTCAACCCCGTCGGCGAACCTAGTATCCTTAGTCGATTATGACGACGAAGAACTGGAAACCCTTGACTCCCGAAACATGGGACGATTTCGAATTGCTCTTTGGCCCGCGTGGCGCGTGTGGCGGATGCTGGTGTATGACGTGGCGTCTTTCGCGCTCAGAGTTTAAGGAGAAGGGAGGCGAAGGGAACCGCGCGGCCATGCGCGCTCTCGTCGATAGCGGCCAGCAGCCTGGCGTGCTGCTTTACAGGGATGGCCGCGCCGTAGCCTGGTGTGCGGTCGCTCCGCGTGAAGAATACGTACGGCTCGGAGCGTCCAAGGTCTGGGCTCCGGTGGATGCGCAAAAAGTCTGGTCGGTCAGTTGTTTTTTCGTGGACAAAAAAGCGCGTGGCAAGGGGCTCTCCGTGGAGGTGTTGAAGGCTGCGGTCGAGTTTGCGCGTTCACGTGGCGCAAAAATAGTAGAAGGATATCCGCAGGAGTTGAAGGAAAAACTACCTCCCGCATTTGTGTGGATGGGAGTGATGCCCACCTTTGAACGCGCCGGTTTTAGCGAGGTTGCACGACGTTCGCCCAAGAAGCCCATCATGCGGAACATTGGTTTGAGATGACGCGTTCGAAAAGCAAAACAACGAATGCCAAGCGCAGGAATCCGGAGCAGGTGAAGACCAGCATGTTTGCCGACATGCTGCGGCAGGTGCGCAGGGTGCCGCGGGGCAAAGTCGCGACCTATGGAGACGTCGCATATGCCGCGGGTTATCCGGGAGCGGCTCGACAAGTGGCGTGGGCATTGCACGCGGAGAGCGCAGGATTGCCTTGGCATCGCATCGTGGGGGCAGGCGGAACGATCCTGCTTCCGGGGGAGCAGGGCTTTGAGCAGCGCATGCACCTGCAGGCCGAGGGTGTTGGGTTTCTAGGCCTTAAGGTCAACATGCTTGTTCATCATTACAGCTTCTTTCCTCAAAAAAATGAGAAGAAGAAACTATCGCTTAAGGCCGCGAAATCTGCACCTCGCAAGAACCTGCATCAACCGTTTTAACACTCTATTCACATGTTCTCCATATACTTTTCATGTGAACGGAGTAGCATCACGCTTCGCCACAGAGAGGCACCCATGAAGAACGGCAAGTGGATGTTGGCTTTCGCGATGTTAACGGTGATGTTTGGCCTGGCTTGCAATTCAAAACCCAATGCCAATGGCTCAAGCACGGTGGTTGCGAACAAGAGCGGTAACCCGAATCAGATCATCGGCGCGGGCTCAACCTTCGTGTATCCGATCATGAGCAAATGGATAGAAGGTTTCCAGCAGCAGAGCAACGGAGTACAGATCAACTATCAGTCGATTGGTTCGGGTGGCGGCATCCAGCAATTGAAAAAAGGGTTGGTTGATTTCGGCGCGAGCGATGCCGCACTCGATGATGAGGCCCTCAAGGGGAATGCACCCATGCTGCAGATTCCGGAGAGCGCTGGGCCGGTGTGCATTACGTACAATCTACCTTCGCTGAAGAGTCCACTGAAACTCACGCCGAAAGCTCTTGCTGGAATTTTCCTGGGCACGATCAAAACGTGGAAAGATCCTGAGATCGCGAAAGCCAATGCTGGTGCGGCTTTGCCGAACACTCCGATCGTCGTGGCGCATCGCACAGAGGGCAGCGGGACGACGGGTATTTTCACGACCTATCTCTCGGCAGTGAGTCCGGAGTGGCAACAGAAAGTTGGCAAGGGGACTAACGTGCAATGGCCCGTGGGCCTTGGCGGAAAGGGCAGTGAAGGCGTTACGGGAATTGTGAAGCAATCGCCTGGTGCAGTCGGCTACGTCGAGTTGACCTATGCACTCGGCAACAATTTGCCGGTGGCAGAGGTTCAGAACAGCGCAGGCAAATTCGTTGCACCCAGCGCGGAGAGCGCTTCAGCGGCCATCGCGGCATATGCAGATAAGATTGCGGCGGATGTGCGTACGCCGATCGTGAATCCTCCGGCTCCGGAGGCTTACCCGATCAGCGGGTTGACCTTCCTAATGGTCACAAAGGATGGGCCGGACGCGGCGAAAAGAGCAATGGTTAAGCGGTTCATCAAGTATGTTGTGAGCGACGGACAGAAGCAGGCGAGTGGGTTGCACTATGCTCCGCTTCCTCCGGCACTCATCGCGCAGGATCAAAAACTGTTGGACCAGATGACTGCAGACGGCAAGCCTTTGCCGTAAGGAAACGGGCGAACCATTCACTGATTGGATAATCGTTTTTGGACTGAAATTGCTGGATTGGTAAATGGTTGTGCAGCGGTCCTGACGATTGCCGGAAGGGTAAACACTTTTAGCGCTCCAGAGGTTGACCAAATGGTTAATCTCTGGGGCGCTTGAACTTGTGTTTTGAATCGGTGACCGGGAGCTAGACCAGCTCGACTCCCCAGAGGTCGTGAAGGTGGACGACGCCTTCCAATCGATTGCCTTCGCCGACGACCATGAGCGATGTAATTTTCTTCTGCTCCATGACATCGAGAGCCTCGGCGGCGAATGCTCCACTTCCAATGGTGCGCGGATTCGCGGTCATGCATTGGCGGGCGGTGAGGTCGAGGACGTCTTTGCCGCTACGTTCGAGGAGGCGTCGAAGATCGCCGTCGCTGATGATGCCGATGAGCGCGTCGCTTTCGGTTACGGCGGTGATGCCAAGTCCCTTGCGCGACATTTCGTAGATGACCTCGATCATCGGCGTGGTGGGATCTACACGCGGGATGGCATCGCCGGTGTGCATGAGCTGCGAGACACGCGCGAGTCGCTTGCCAAGTTTGCCGCCGGGATGAAGGTCGGCGAAGTCTTCGGCGCGGAAGCCACGGCGCTCGCTGAGCACGACAGCCAACGCATCGCCCAAGGCGAGCATGGTGGTGGTGGAAGCAGTGGGAGCAAGTCCGAGCGAGCAGGCTTCCTTATGAATGGAGCAGTCGAGCGCTACGTCTGCGGCCTGGGCTAAGGAGGAAGGCGGATGGCCATTTGTAGGACGCAGGCAATCGCCGGTGAAGGTGATGAGCGGAACTCCGAGACGCTTGATGGTCGGAAGGAGTTCGAGGATCTCGGTGGTTTCGCCGGAAGCCGACAGGGCGAGCACAAGGTCGCCGCGCATGACCATGCCGAGATCGCCGTGAAGAGCTTCGGCAGGATGCAGGTAGAGCGCGGGGGTTCCGGTGGAGGCGAAGGTGGCGGCGAGTTTGCGGCCGATCAGTCCGCTCTTGCCCATGCCGGTGACGACGACGCGTCCGGCGCAGCAGAGGATGAGTTCAAGAGCGCGGGAGAAGTCAGCAGCCATGGGGCCGGCGATGCGGTCGGCGAGGCGGCCCAGGGCCTCGGCTTCAATGCGGACTACTTTTTCACCAGTGGTCATGATGTATGAGTGCAATGGGTGCGACGTAGTGCGTGAACCAGTGCGTGAACCGGTGCGTGCAACCGAACGCCGGTTGCGGTTTCTATTCGAACGCACATGAGTGTTACTGCTGGTTATCGTACCATGTGGGCATGGGACATTTCTTGCGGGCTTTGACGATTGTCGTGTGCTTGGCCGCCCCTTTGGCGGCGCAGACGAATGAGGGTGAAACCCTGAGGCGCTGGAACCAGGAGATTGGCTTTTGGGGAGGGTACTCTCCGGACTCGACGATTGGAATCGGGCAGGTACACGACCGGAAGTTCTTCGAGTTGAATGGGCAATATGCGGTGACGATTGTGACGTTTCGACAGGTGGCGGTGAAGTGGGTTGCAGAGGTGGAACCACTGGTGCTGCTGAATGAGCCGACGGAGTATTATTTCGATCCAAAGCACGTGGTAATCAGCTCTCGCCGGGGAGCGACGACCTGTGCGGGCGGAGTTACTCCTTTAGGGATGCAGATGAACTTCCGCAATCGGCGGCGGGTGCAACCGTATGTCGATGCGCATGGAGGGATTCTGTACTTCACGCGGCAGGAGCCGATGCCGGGGTCGTCGCAGTTCAACTTCACTTTTAATTTTGGGGCTGGGGTGCAGGTGGCTACAGGGAAGCGCTCGTCGCTGCTGGTGGGGTATAAGTTTCACCACATCTCAAACAATGAGACGGCAGCGAAGAATCCGGGGATTGATAATAGCGAGTTTTATGCGGGGTATTTGTGGAGATGGAAGGGGCGGTAGGAAGCGAGCCGAAATCGATTGCGGGTTGGAAGGCTTGGGGCGGCGCGGGAGCTATGGATGGGGTAGGGGTTCTTCGCTGACGCTCAGAATGACCCCTGAAGAGCAAGAGCAAGAGCAAGAGCAAGAGCAAGAGCAAGGGCAAGATCAAGATCAAGATCAAGATCAATCAACAACCCCATGTTAGGCGCGCAAAGGGCGCGCGCCGGAACATGGGGCACCAGAAGCACTCGTGTTAGACGGACAGGGCGTGGCGGATGGCGAGGAGTTGTTGGAGAGTGGATTTTAGATTTGATAGCGGCAGAGCATTGGCTCCGTCGCTTTTTGCTTTTGCGGGGTTGTCGTGGACTTCCATGAAGATGCCATCGATGCCGGCGGCGACGGCGGCGCGGCTGAGGACGGGGATGAACTGCGGTTGTCCTCCGGACTGCTCGCCCTGACTGGGAAGTTGGACGGAGTGAGTGGCGTCGAAGACTACGGGGGCGTACTCGCGCATGATGGCCAGGGAGCGCATGTCGACGACGAGATTGTGATAGCCGAAGCTGGCTCCGCGCTCGGTGAGCGAGACGCGGTCGTTGCCGCTCTCGCGGATTTTTGAGATGGCGTGGCGCATGTCCTGAGGGGCGACGAACTGTCCCTTCTTTACGTTGACGGCGCGCCCGGTGTGGGCGGCGGCGACGAGCAGGTCGGTTTGGCGGCAGAGGAATGCGGGGATTTGGAGGACGTCTACGACTTCTCCGGCGGCGGTGGCCTGCGAGGCTTCGTGGACATCGGTGAGGACGGGGACTTTGATTTCTTCGCTGACCTTGCGCAGGATGCGGAGTCCTTCGGTGATGCCGGGGCCGCGATAGCTGCTGATCGAAGTGCGATTGGCCTTGTCGTAGCTGGCCTTGAATATGTAAGGCATGCCGAGTTCGCGACAGATGGCGGCAATGGAAGTGGCCATGAAGAGCGCGTGCTCCTCACTCTCGATGACACAAGGACCGGCGATGAGAAATAGTTCGGGGCCGCCGATGGTTACGTTCTGGACGGAAAAGGGCATGAGGAGATTATAGAAGGTTCAAGGTTTCGCAAGGTTTCGCAAGGTTCGAAGTTCAAAGACCGCGATTGTTGAGCAGCGCGAATTGTGGAGCGTCGGGCAGGGTTGGGACATCAAAAACAAAAGCGCTAAGGAGAGATATTGATGCAGGAACACGCACTTGGAACACAGGGCTTGAAGGTCACTGCTCTTGGGCTGGGTTGTATGGGAATGAGCGATTTTTATGGCTCGCGGGATGATGCAGAGTCAACGGCGACGATTCATCTGGCACTTGATCGGGGGCTGCGTTTTCTGGATACGGCCGACATGTACGGTCCGCACACGAACGAGATGCTGGTGGGCGCGGCGGTGAAGAGCTGGACGGGAGGCAAGCGGGACGATGTGGTGATCGCCACGAAGTTTGGCATTGTGCGCACGGGCGATGGGCCAATGGACCGGCGCATCGATGGCACTCCGAAGTATGTGAAGCAGGCTTGCGATGGCAGCTTGAAGCGGCTGGGGGTGGAGACGATTGATTTGTATTACCAGCATCGCGTGGATCCGGACACTCCAATTGAGGAGACGGTGGGGGCGATGGCGGAGCTGGTGAAGGCAGGCAAGGTTCGCTACCTGGGGCTGAGCGAGGCCGGGCCGGAGACGATTCGACGGGCGCACAAGGTGCATCCGATTTCGGCGGTGCAGACGGAATACTCGATCTGGACGCGCGATCCGGAAGATGGTGTGCTGGAGACGTGCCGGGAGCTGGGAATCGGCTTCGTGGCGTACAGTCCGCTGGGACGCGGCTTTTTGACGGGGCAGATCAAGCGCTGGGAAGACATTCCTGATGATGATTACCGCAAACATACTCCGAGGTTTATGGGAGAGAATTTCAATAAGAATCTGGCGCTGGTGACGAAGATCGAAGAGCTGGCGGCGCGAAAGGGTTGCCTGCCTTCACAGCTGGCGATTGCGTGGGTGATGGCGCAGGGCGATGACATTGTTCCGATTCCGGGGACGAAGCGGAGAAAGTATCTGGAGCAGAATCTTGGAGCACTGGATGTGCATCTCTCGAAAGATGAATTGAAGCAGATCGATGCGATCGCGCCGAAGGGCGTTGCAGCCGGAACGAGATATCCGCAGCACATGATGAGCGGCGTATCGCGGTAGTTAGAACGGTTTCAAGGAAGTTATATCCCGCGAGAGCGATGACAAAAGAAGAATCGATGGCGGGCTGAAAAGCTTGAGGCCGCACGGGAGACTTGGGCATTGCTGGGGTCCTTCGCTTGCGCTCAGGATGACCCCTCAGCAAAGAGCAGACACATCTACTATGGAACCGCTCTGATATGGAGTGACCGTGTCAAGTAGCAGGGATGGCGCTCTTGGGTT